>Ga0157360_1000090_pt1 | contig 49239 bp, 48 predicted proteins | sample AttlaeALBM1_FD_111483 | JGI IMG/M metagenome (GOLD analysis project Ga0157360, IMG submission 111483) | Fungus gardens microbial communities from leaf cutter ant in Ribeirão Preto, State of São Paulo, Brazil - Atta laevigata ALBM1 | ecosystem: Host-associated > Fungi > Mycelium > Unclassified ...
ATAAGGCATTGAGAAGGCTTGATTTTCCGACATTCGGAGATCCCGCGATGACGACTGTCAGACCCTGTCGCATCAGCTCGCCGCGATTGTCCTGCAAGTGAGCGGACATTTCGCGATGCAAGGCAGACATTTCAGCCAGAAGAGTCTCTTCAACTTCGGGCGGAAGGTCTTCATCCGGGAAATCAATCAGCGCTTCCTGGTGGGCAAGCACAAGCCGCAGCCGTTGTGCCCAACCATCATATAGCCGGGTGAGTGCGCCGTCTGCCTGTTGAAGCGCCTGTTTGCGCTGGCTTTCCGTCTCGGAATCGACCAGATCGGCAATGGCTTCAGCTTGTAGAAGATCCAGACGACCTTTCTGCACGGCGCGTTTTGTAAACTCTCCCGGTTCCGCAGGACGTGCGCCCAGATCAGTCAGCGCATCCGCAACGCGCGCAATAACGGCTGGTCCGGCGTGAAGGTGGAGTTCAAACCCGTCTTCCCCGGTATAGGACTTTGGACCGGGCAGCCAGAGAACTACGGCATGATCAAGCACCTCGCCCTGATGGCGAAGATTGCGCAGACTGGCGCGTCGAGGTTCTGGCAGGGAGCCACAGAGGCTTTGGAGAACATTCGCGCTTCCTGGTCCGCTGGCGCGCATGATGGCAATAGCCGCGCGGCCGGCACCTGTAGCCACAGCAAAAATGACCTGGGACGTTGAAGAAGAAAAGGGGCTCATACCCTGTATGTAATGCAGGATGCTGTGATGTGAAATTGGCCTGTGCATAAAAGAAAACGGGCGGCCCGTTACCGAGCCGCCCGCTTCTGTTCAGACTGATACGGTTAGGAGAGGCTTATTGAGCTTCGTCCACACCTGTATGGGTCTGCGGGGAGAAGGTCCAACCTTCGCCATAAGGCTGCGGCATGTAAGCCATCCAACCCTTGGAAGAGACGTTCCAGCCTGCTGTGGAAACCGGAGCGCCCGTTGTGCGGAGCTTGCGGATGTCTGCTGCAGACAGTGTGCCCGGAGCCTGGTTGCCCCAGCTCTTACGCATGAAGTTGACGGCATCTGCGATCTGCTGGTCAGACAGGTGATCGCGGAAGCCCGGCATGGCAACAGCAGATGGGGCCGTGTTCGTCGGAGGCAGAATGCCGCCAAAGGTCACGATGTTGGCCATCGAAGTTGCATTGTCGGTAATGACAACAGGGTTGCCAGCCAGAGGCGGGAACATGCGGTTGACACCGGTACCATCGTTCATATGGCAGATGGCGCAGTTGTGCAGGTAAACTTCCGCACCCGCGTCGCCCTTGCCGCCAGCTTCGAGCAGGGCTGTGGCCTTGCCGTCATCCTGACCAAAGTTCTTGCCTTCCGGAACGGCCGGCATGCTCTTCAGGTACTTGGCTGTCGCGTGCAGGTCGTCGTCGCTCCAATGCTGTGTGCTGTAGGCCACCACGTCAGCCATACCACCGAAGACGGCAGAATGGTCGATACGGCCGCTCTTCAGGAATTCGGCAATGTCATCTTCCGACCAGCGACCCAGACCTGTGTCACTGTTGCTGCGCAGGCTTGGAGCAATCCAGTTGTCGATTGGTGCCCCACCGGAGAGGTAAGCATTGCCGTCCTTGGCCGTATAACCCTTGACCTGCATGGCCATGCCACGAGGCGTATGACATTCGCCACAATGGCCTGGGCCGTTCACGAGGTATTCACCACGGGCCACTTCCGGATCGGAAATGCTCTTGTCGAGACCAGGTGTAACGGTTGGAACAAACATGGCGCGCCAGATAGCCAGCGGCCAACGCATGTTCATGGGCCAGGAAATGTCCGGCTGCTTGTTCTGAAGGGCCACTGGCTTCACGCCATGCATGAAGAAGGCGTACATGGCCTTGATGTCGTCATCAGACAGACGGGCAAACTCAGGATACGGCATGGCCGGATAAACAGTCGCGCCGTCCTTGCGAATACCCTTGCGGATCGCCTTCGTGAAATCTTCAAGCGTGTAGCTGCCAATCCCGTATTTCGGGTCTGGCGTGATGTTGGTGGAGTAGATCGTGCCGATCGGGCTCTTGATCTCCAGACCGCCAGCAAAAGGCTGACCATGTAGCGCTGTATGGCAGGCTACGCAGTCAGACAGACGGGCCACGTAAGCTCCGCGCTTGATCAGAGCGTCGTCAGCGTCCTGGGCATGGGCAGCGCCAAAAGACACTGCCATTAGGCCAATTGCGGCCGCGAGTTTCCATCCCTGTTTCATCTCAGATACCAGTCTGTCCCGAGTTAATGCGTTCAGCATGTCACGTGCTCCTTGATACGTACCGCTGCCTCAGGGGTGATCCGCGGTCGGAATATCGGCCGTGGACTGCGGGACATTGAGGAACTGATCGCCCGGAACGCCTGTTGAATTCTGACGAGCCTTCACTTCATCATCGTAGGACTCGTTGGCACGCTTCACGATGAAGTTGCGGATGTCCTCGATCTGGTCAGGCGTCATGGAAGTGTCGAAACGATCCATGCCGTAGGCCGTCAAAGCACCTCGACCGACAAGCTTGTAGAAGCTTTCCTTGCCACGTGGTGCACCAGACCAGCGGAGATCAGGCAGCACGCCACCCGAGATCGCATTGTCGCCATGGCAGGCCGAGCAGAAGGTCTGATACAGGAAGTATCCGTTCTTCTGACGGGCTTCGTCATAGGTCGGAACCGGTTTGACAGGCGTGAAGCCCAGCTCGTTCTTCGGCGGCAGACTGTCCTTGCCGTCAAGCGAGAAGGCAATCACGCGGGAATGATTGACTGTCCATCCGGATGTGCGGGCTACCCCGCCATACAGGAACGGATAGATACCGCCCCAACCCACTTCCACAGCAACATACTGCTTGCCGTGGGCCATGTAAGTCACCGGAGGGGCGATGATGGCGCTCTGGGCCGGGAAGGAATAGAGGTCATTCCCGTTCGTGGCATCGTAGGCATGGAATTCGCCGTTCGCGAGGCCCTGGAAGATTACGTTGCCAGCCGTGGCCAGAATACCGCCGTTCCACGGGCCCTTATGGTTGATCGTAAAGACGGGCTCCATCTTTTCCGGATCCCAGGCAACCGTCCAACCCTTGAGAACCTTCAGGAAGTCCTTCTTTGCGGCGACATGCGTAGGATCGTTGTCGTCGAAAAGGCCGATCTTGTTCATGTCGAGACCAAGGTTCCAGGCATCGTGATATGCCTTGAAACCGCCTTTCTGGCTGTCATACATGAGCGGGATCTGTTGTGCGGGAATGTAAACCAGCTTCGTTTTCGGGCTGTAGGCCATCGCTGCAAAGTTATGGCCACCAAGTTCACCCGGAATACCGACCCATGGCTTACCCGTCAAAGTCCAAAGTGCATCAGGCACATAGTTTGGACGGCCCGTTACCGGATCCAGACCAGTGGCCCAGTTTTCGTAGGTATAGGGCTTGCCGGTGATGAACTTACCAGTCTTGGCATCAATGATGTAGAAGAAGCCGTTCTTCGGTGCATGAACGAGCACATGGCGCATTTCGCCATTGATCGGCATGTCGAGCGCCATGATCTGCTGGACTGAGGTATAATCCCACTGGTCCATTGGCGTTTCCTGGAAATGCCAGACGTACTTGCCGGTATCAGGATTGATGGCCACGATGCTGCCGAGGAAGAGGTTGTTACCCTTTCCTTCAGAGCGGAACTTGTAGTTCCATGGCGAACCGTTACCGACTGCCAGATAGACGAGGTCCGTTACAGGGTCATAAACGAGCGAATCCCAGACGGTTCCGCCGCCGCCCTGCTGTTTCCAGGCACCGTTCTTGCCCCAGGTCGGATAGGCCTTGGACATCAGAATGTCGTCCGAAGCGGCTCCATCGGGCTTGTTGTCGGGGTTCGGCACCGTAAAGAAGCGCCAGTCCAGCTTGCCGGTCTCAGCATCAAAGGCGGACACGAAGCCACGAGCACCGAACTCTGCACCACCGTTGCCGATCAGGACCTTGCCCTTGGCAATACGGGGGGCGCCATCCACGGTATAGGAGCGCTGGTGGCCCAGCTGAGCTTCCTTCGGGATGGTGTAGACGCTCCAGACCAGCTTGCCGGTTTTGGCATCCAGGGCGATCAGACGGCCGTCAAACGTGCCGAAATAGACCTTGCCGTTCCAGTAAGCGGCTCCACGGCTGACCGTGTCGCAGCAGCCACGGTCAGCAATGTTGCCCGGAACCTTTGGGTCATAGGACCACAGCAGTTTGCCCGTTGCCGCATCCAGAGCTTTCATCTTGCTCCAGTTGGTGGTGGCGTACATGACGCCATCAACGATCAGCGGTGTGCCTTCCTGCCCACGATTGGTATCCAGATCATAGTGCCATGCCAGCTTCAGATTGCCGGCATTTTCCTTGGTGATCTGGTCCAGCGGGCTGTAGCGCTGCTCTGAATAGGTCCGGCCATAGCTCATCCAGTCACCTGGATGTTGGTCGGCATTTGTAATGGCGGTCCCTGTGTCCTCGGCTAGGGCGACAGGAGAGGCGGCGCAGAATGCCAGAGCGGCAGCGCAGCCCAGAAGGCGCTTCTTCGTAATGTTGATCGGCGTCAGTAGACCAGAAACCATGATCCGACTGTCCTTTTTGCAAAGACTGTTCCTGTTACTGGTATTCAGACTAATCAAGTCCTGATAAGCGCCTCTTGGGTCCAAGGTGCCCTCAGTTTCTCAAGTCGTCTGGAAAACCAGCATCACGAGAACTTACTACTCCTTATTTTATTGTTTGTAGAAAACTGAGCCTCTGACGTTTCCGTGAGCATTATGCTCGTAAAATCGCTTACTTAACTAGATGAGAATTGTTCTTAATAACTAACAATCAAACAGCTTTATTCTCTGTCGCAGTTTTGACACAGAAAATGGCAGTTTCTCAACAAATTGCGTAATATTTCAGGAAATCATACAAAAATGATCCCATATGTTATTTAAGAATACCGGCCTCCCGGCATATGCGTGACACGCATACGCTTTTTTCTGGGGGACTCTTTTAGGGAAGCATGATTGACGCTTTCCGACGGATGGGGCAGCGTCTCTGTATGCCACAGCTTTCCTGTCATTCCCCCCTCGGAGCCCTGACCATCAGTGAAGATGACGGGCATATTGTTGCTCTCGATTGGGGATGGGGGCGGGATCAGGAAGAGACGCCCCTGTTGATAAAAGTCCGAGACCTGCTCGAGAAGTATTTTGACGGGGAAAGGGTCGATTTCAGCGATCTTCCATTTTCTCCTTACGGAACGCCCTATCGCCAGAAAATCTGGAAAGCCATTCTGAAAATTCCATACGGTGAAACCCGGACTTACGCTGAAATTGCTGCGCAGGCTGGAGGGTCAGCACGCTCTATTGGCGGGGCTATGAGAGCCAACCCGATACCGGTTCTCATCCCCTGTCACCGCGTCGTAGGAGCAACCGGGCTTGGGGGATATTCAGGGCTGAATGGTATTGAAGACAAGAAAATCCTTCTTGATCTCGAAAAAGGTGACTGAAAACGCCAATAAAAAAGGGGAGCCGAAGCTCCCCTTTTTTGCATGAACAGAGAATAAATCAGTTGTTCATGGCTTCGAAGAAGTCGTGATTGGATTTGCTGTACTTCAGCTTGTCCAGCAGGAAGTCCATGGCATCCATCGTGCCCATCGGCGCGAGGATACGACGCAGAACCCACATCTTGGACAGTTCGGCGCGGTCAACAAGAAGTTCTTCCTTACGCGTGCCCGACTTGGTGATGTCGATAGCAGGGAAGGTACGCTTGTCAGCCAGCTTGCGATCCAGGATGAGTTCGGCGTTACCGGTGCCCTTGAACTCTTCGAAAATCACTTCGTCCATACGCGAACCGGTATCGATCAGCGCGGTGGCGATGATGGTGAGCGAGCCACCTTCTTCGATGTTACGGGCTGCACCGAAGAAGCGCTTTGGGCGCTGCAGGGCGTTAGCGTCCACACCGCCGGTCAGCACCTTGCCGGATGACGGCACAACGGTGTTGTAGGCACGGGCCAGACGGGTGATGGAATCCAGAAGGATCACGACGTCACGCTTGTGTTCGACGAGGCGCTTCGCCTTTTCGAGAACCATTTCCGTCACCTGAACATGGCGTGTTGCCGGTTCATCGAAGGTGGAGGAAACGACTTCACCGCGCACTGAGCGCGCCATGTCCGTCACTTCTTCAGGGCGTTCGTCGATCAGAAGAACGATCAGGAAGACTTCCGGATGGTTTGCGGAAATAGAGGCTGCGATGCTCTGGAGCATCACGGTTTTACCCGTACGCGGCGGAGCGACGATCAGGGCGCGCTGGCCCATGCCGATCGGCGTGACAAGGTCGATGACACGCGGCGTGTAATCGCGCTGGTCTTTCTTGCCCTTGCTAAGAGGAGATGTCTCGGAAACAGCCGGTTCGGACTGTTCAACTTCCATCTTCAGGCGACGCTCAGGGTAGAGTGGCGTCAGGTTATCGAAGTTGATACGCGTCCGGACAACGTCCGGGTCTTCGAAGTTGATGGTGTTGACCTTGAGGAGCGCGAAATAACGCTCGCCATCGCGCGGGGCGCGGATCTGGCCTTCAACCGTATCACCGGGGCGCAGACCGAAACGGCGGACCTGCGTCGGGGAAATGTAGATGTCGTCCGGGCCGGGAAGATAATTGGCTTCCGGGCTACGCAGGAAACCGAAACCGTCCGGCAGGATTTCCAGCGTCCCCTCGCCATAGATGGCCTGATCGCGCTCGGCGAGGGTTTTGAGGATAGCAAACATGATGTCCTGCTTGCGCATGGACGAGACGTTCTCAATCTCCAGTTCCTCTGCATAAGCCAGCAGATCGGCCGGAGATTTTTTCTTGAGTTCGGCGAGATGCATGAAAAACGCGCCTTATGTGCCCTTGGGGCAAACCTTATGGGGGAAGGATGTGCCTGCCTGATACAGAATGATCAGAACAGAGGCTCCGGACGTCAGGCGCCTTTCAGGGCGTGGCATCGGAAGCAAACGTCATCCGGTTAGGAAAGGAGACCGGGCGGCTGATAACCACCAGGAAGTCACAGCTGAATTACCGGAGCGCGCAAAGGAGTGTCAAGCCTCACGCGCTTGGTGACGTGACTTTGATATAGATCAATGGGTCAGCATGGCATCCGCAGTGCGTAGGGAGAGGGCCATGATTGTGAGAGCCGGATTGGCAGCGGTGGCGCTTGGGAATGTGGAGTGATCGCTGATCCACAGATTGTCGATGTCAAAGCTCTGCCCGTAAGGGGTGACAACAGCGGAGCCGGAATCTTTCCCCATGCGCGCCGTGCCCATCATATGGGCAGCCCGATCCAGAATGCGAAGGTCCCGGGCGCCAATGGCTTGCCACATCCGGGTCAACAGGCGGGAAGCATGCGCATGCATGGCGAGTTCGTTAGGACCGTAGCTGTGGGTAATGAGGGGCTTCGGGATGCCGAAGCTGTCTTTTTCGTCCGACAACACAACGCGGTTCTCGGGGCTGGGCATACAGTCTCCGTGAATTCCCATGCCAATGCTGCGATTATATCCCGCAAGAGTCCGGACCAGATCTGCCCCACGACGTGTGGAACCGCGTGCGATGTTCGAGGCCCAGGTAAGGGGCATCATGCCAAGGGACTGGATCAGATAACCGCCAGCAAAATCCGCATCTTTCGGACGCATCATGTCTTCGGTGATCGTCAGGGAGGGGTAGCCACGGTTGGGACGGACTTCCTGGTCAATCTCGCCCCAGATCTGGGTTGAGATATGGGTCATGTAATTTTCCCCAACCTGCCCTGAGCTGTTGGCGAGCCCATTATGCAAAAGAAGACGGGCAGTTTCGACAGCGCCGGCGGACAGAACCAGTTTCTCACACCGTTGACGGATATCCTGACCGTTCTGCTTGTAGACCACGCCTGTGACGCGACCTGCCTGATCCGTCTCAATGGTATGAACAAAACACCCCGGCCGGATTTCGGCGCCATAGGCAACAGCTAATGGAAGCCACGTGTTATCAGTGCCTGACTTGGCCCCGTTCCGGCATCCCTGATGGCAGGCCCCGCAACTGACACAGCCCTTTCGTTCGCCAAAATGAGGCTGATTGAAGGAGCGTGTAATCAATGCGGTCGGGCCGTCAGCATGGCGAAGGCCGACCGCATCACAGGCTTCCCGCATTTTTATGGCTGCGGGATTGGCTGGCGGCGGCGCATAGGCGTACTGCCGCGAGGAGTCCCATGGATACTGGGCTGGTCCAGAGACACCGATGAAAGCTTCTACTTCCTCAATGTAGGGAAGCAGTTCTTCATACCGGAAAGGCCAGTTCACGCTGCGACCGGTCTCGGTGTGAAGCTGAAAATCGCGCGCATCAGGGCGGGGGAGGAAGGCACCGTAGTGCAGGAGTGATCCGCCGACACCGGTTCCGCTATTGTTGCCGCCGAAGGGCTGAGGATTGCGGCCACCAGAGAGACGTTCGTTAAGCCAGTAGATTTCGCGTGCTTCGATTTCGTCAGATGTATAGTGCGCGGGCGTAAATTTCGGACCGGCTTCCAGCACAAGAACGCTTTTGCCGGCCTGGGCGAGACGTGCGGCCAGAGGCGCTCCGCCTGCACCACTTCCAATAACAATGACGTCCAGAATATCCGTCTCGGCATAAGTCTTCATTCTTCAGGTTCGCCTTATGCTGCGGAGGAGATTTTTGTGACGGGCTCGAAGTCTTCACGCTCATTAGCCTGAACGGTTTCAAAGCCCTGAAATCTTTCATCTCCCCCGTTCAGGTTGGCAGACATTCCAAGTCTGTCCTGAACGCGGGGATCAGCTAGAAAACACTCAATAACGTCTGCCCGCAGATCGAGGGCCCATTTCTGCATCTGCGGCGGTGTCAGACGGCGCGGTGCATCCAGACCCACCTTTCCCTCTCCCATGCCGTCCAGAAAAATTTCGACGGCATTGTCCTCAAGTTGAGAAAAAGGACGATCAAATTGTGAAATCGACAGATCACTCAGGGTGAGCAGGGCCTGTTCCCAAGCCTGAATGTCGGGAGGAAGCTCTGCGAAACGCCAGCCGTCACGCGGGCCGCTCAGTGCCATATCGACCCGTAAAGCAAGATTGAGAGTCTGTTGGCCCAGAATGTCCTCCTGAGGCAGAAGAACGGACACGAGGCGTTCCAGAACCGTGAAAGCCGTTGTGGAAAGGGTCCGTGGAACGGCTGAGGCGTCCTCTTCGAGGCGTGCGGTCAGGATATCATGTGTGCGGCGGGAAAGGTGATCTGAGGCTAAAAACGGGGGGGTATCAGACGGGTAGGTCATGTCGGCGTCCTTTGCTTCATTTTTCAAAGTCCCGGCATAGGGATAGTTCCTGTCTCCCGTTCAGGATCAAGATGCACTATCCTGCTTCAGTTACCCTGTCGGGCATCCGGCGGAATGAGAGTTAGAAGAGATCCATCCCCTGATCGGGATGTTTGTGCAAGTGAGGAGAGACGATGGCGGTCGAGATCCGGGTGCCGGCGCTGGGAGAAAGCCTGACGACCGCGACTGTCGCGCGCTGGCTGAAGCAGGCGGGTGATTACGTTCAGCATGACGAGACGATCGTCGAACTTGAGACGGACAAGGTCAGCGTTGAAGTTACGGCACCTTCCGCCGGGCGTCTGGAGAACTGCATCCCACTGGGAACAGAAGTGGAGATTGGTGGTCTTCTGGGTGAGATCGACGAAACGGCTGAAGCTCCGGTTGCGGCTGTAGCACCTGTTGCTCCGCCGGTAGAGGCGGTGCGTCCTGAACCTGTCGCCCCTGTTGTTGAGTCACCACCCGAACCAAAACCTGCTCCCAAGCCGACATTTGCTGAGCCTCAGGTTTCCGCGGCATCGGGGATTGATGATCCGAGAGAGCGTCGGGTTCCAATGTCGCGACTGCGACAGACGATTGCACGGAATCTGAAAGCGGCACAGAACACTGCCGCAATCCTGACGACGTTCAATGAAATCGATATGTCGGCTGCCAAGGCTCTGCGCGCTGAATATCGGGATGAGTTTGAAAAAAAGCATGATGGTGCCCGGTTGGGTTTCATGTCCTTTTTTGCCAGAGCCGTTGTCGGGGCGCTTCGCGATTATCCTGCCCTGAATGCCCAGATCGAAGGGGATGAAATCGTTTATCGGGATTTCGTTAACCTCGGGATCGCTGTCGGTACCGAACGGGGACTGGTTGTTCCTGTCCTTCACGATGCCGATCAGATGAGCTTTGCCGAACTGGAGCGCCGCATTGCGGATTACGGCAAGCGTGCTCGTGTGGGGTCTCTCAAACTGGACGAACTGTCACACGGCAGCTTCTCGATCACGAATGGCGGTATTTTCGGATCACTTCTTTCAACGCCGATCCTGAACACTCCGCAGTCGGGCATTTTGGGTATGCACGCCATCCAGGATCGTCCGGTTGTGCGTGATGGGCAGATTGTTGTTCGCCCCATGATGTATGTGGCATTGTCTTATGATCATCGCATTGTAGATGGGCGGGAAGCTGTAAGCTTCCTTGTTCGCGTAAAACAGTTGGTTGAAGATCCGCGACGACTTCTTCTCGATCTTTGATCTTTTTCGGAAGACGTAACGTTAAGGCGTCGCGTCTTCCGCTGAACGCTGGACGATCTGTCGTTCCCCCGCGTTCATTTCTTCACGTTGAACCGAGGGTCACTTCAGTTATGTCGCCTGCTTTCAGACTGTCTTCTTCTTTCCGGCTTTTGATGATGGTGACGGCTCTGGGAGGAGGCGTTCTTCCTCTCACAGCCTGCGCGCAGACGGATACGGCTTCCAAGGGAAGCCCGCAGGCAGTGGCAGCAACGGGCGTCATTGATGATGCGTCTGTTCCTCCGGCGGCCATTAATCCACCGACTGATACGGTGCCGGAAATCCCGCCGGTAAATATTCCACCGCTTCCCGTTGTCACCAATGCAGAAGCTCATAAGGAAGCAGCGCGCCTGGAAAAAATGATGGTGAAAACCGTCAAGGGTTTTTCAACATACAAACCAGAGCGCCGTGAGGCATTTGTTTCCCTGGCCAAGGACGAGCTGTCAAAGACAGGTTTGCCAATTTCGCGTCCGCAACTCATCATGGTTGTGGACCGTAATGAAAAAGTACAGCATCTGGACTTTGTTCTGGCGCTTCCAGACGAACCATGGGTTTCCATCGGAGGAACACCTGTCTCCACCGGAACCACCGGCCGTAAATACTATTATATTACCCCTGTCGGAGTTTTTCAGAATACAGCCGATCGCCTAGGCTACCGTGCAGAAGGTACCAAAAATAAATATGGAATTCGCGGTATCGGTGCCAAAGGCTCCCGCGTCTGGGATATGGGGTGGCAAACGGCCATGAAAGGTTGGCTGCCCAAGCATGAAACCGGGCAGATCAGACTGGAAATTCATGCAACAGACCCGCAGTTTCTTGAATGGCGCCTCGGACATCCTGCTTCCGAAGGGTGCATTCGCATTCCAGCGACAATGAACCATTTCATGGATCATTATGGGTTGATCGATGCTCTTTACGAGCAGGCTGCAAGTTATGATCCAAGGTTTTCAGCTCTGTTGCCAAAAGATCGGGAACAGACTCCTATCGCTGGAGACCTTGTCATTGTTGTCGATTCCGGCCCTTTAACCGAGCCGAAAATCGACCCGATTGCGGATAAAAGACCGCTCCCCTGATGTTGGGACCAAGAAATATTACACAATAAGTATGACATTTTTGAGTAACCTGTATGAAGCTTCCATGACGAAGCGGTAATACAGGTTTTCAGTACCGGAAAGCATAAGTAATGAGCGTCTTCTCTTCCACGGGAGCACGCGATTTCCATGAAAAACGTTCGAAAAAGTCTCGCACTGTCTACAGGGCTTGTAACAGGAGCGATTCTTTTTGGGTCAGTGACATACGCTGCGGATGTTGCTCATCCGGACGATAGAAAGAAGACTGTCAAAGAAACACCGAAAGTTGAAAAACTGACTGTTCTCGGTCACGCATCACGTATCGCTCCCGCAACGGTTCCGTTAGACATTACGCAACCGACATCAAAAATTCAGTCAGGGTTTTTGACGAATAATATTATTCCGCTTGCAAGCGTCGACGATATTATTCAGTTCCAGCCCAGCATGTATTCCCAGAATCCCAACGGCCCAGGGATGGGTAAAGCTGAGGCCATGAGTCTCCGTGGTTTCCAGGATGGTCAGTATAATATGACGTTTGACGGCATCCCTTTTGGAGATGCCACAGATCTGGGGCACACGACGTCTGCGCTATTTATTTCCCACTTCCTTGGTGAAGCGCAGATTGACCGTGGTCCGGGCACAGCGTCAACGATGGGAAATGCGACATTTGGCGGCACTATGGGATTTACGTCTAAAAATCCTGCTGCCCGAATGGGAACAACGCTCTACGGCACTTATGGTAGTTTTAATACGCGTGCTGGCGGTATTGAATTTGATACAGGCAAAACCAGAATGGGTCGTGCCTTTATTGATATGCAGCATGAAGAAACCAATGGTTATCTGACCAACTCTTCAGAGCGCCGCAGCAACCTGATGTTCAAGGATGTTGTTGATCTTGCCCCGGAAACAACACTGACCATTGAGACGACATATAACAAGGAATGGCAGTACACGACCCAGGGTGCGACGCTGGCAGACTATAAAACATACGGAAAAAATTACGGGCTTTGCAACGATCCATCCAAGCAATGTTATTATGGATATCAGCCAAGCGTTTACACGTCTGACTTTGATTATATCTCGCTTAAAACAAAGCTATTATCCTGGCTGACGCTTGAAAATCAGATTTATACGAGTGGCTTTGAGCACGATTATTCAGAAAGCACAGATGCAAGCCAGAGAAGTGCTGCGGCGAACGGCGTAACATTTTACAATGCCGCTGGGAAAAAGGTTGCGACTTATGCGAATGACATTCCCGGAAAATATGCTGACGCTCGTTACAGGACATATGGCGACACCCTGCGGTTAAAGGGCCATACAACGTATGGTGACGTGTTGCTGGGTGTCTGGGCAGATGTTCAGAAAGACCGTCGTTATACCTATGCTATCGATCTAAGTCAGAATTCTGCTCCCGTTCCTGGGAAAACTGGTTCTGCATTCAGTTATGATATCTCGGATCTGAACACGACAATTCAGCCTTATTTAGAGCTGGATATTCACCCGTGGGCAGGCGCAACAATTAAGCCGGGTGTAAAATATTCCATTTTCAAAAGAGACTATGATGCAGGAATTAACAAGGGGACAAAGCTTCCACTGAAAGATACGCAAAACTATGGCTCATGGCAGCCATCCATTGCGATAAACCAACGTATTATGAAAAACTGGAGTGCGTATGCGCAGGTTGCTCGTGGCCTCCTTGCTCCGCCACTGTCTGTTTTTCAGGTGAGTTCTGTTGGCAACGTGAAGCCTGAAACGACCAAGAATTATCAGGTCGGGTCGGTGTATCATGGACGCAACTGGATGCTGTCTCTGGACGGATATTACATTAATTTCTCAAACTATATTGCCGCCGCGCAGATCCAGGTTCCCAATATCGGTACGACATCGACATATGTGAACAGTGGTGGCGCAGTTTATCGAGGGATTGAGCTCGAAGGCCAGTATGTCATCGGCTACGGTTTTTCCCTGTATGGAAATTACAGTGTGAATGACGCGAAATACAAGCACAGCCACGTGCGCGTAGCGCAGACGCCCAATGCACTAGCCTCCTTCGGTCTGCTCTATGAAAGCGATCACGGACCATATTTTTCCCTCATGGGTAAATATACGGGCAATCATTGGGGGCTGGACAGCACGACGGATGATGCGGGCGATACGGTTTTCAAAAATCAGTATAAAATTGGCAGCACGGTCACTGCTGATCTTGCCATGGGCTGGCGCATTCATCATATCGGTTCATTTTTCAGAGACGTGACGCCGAGCATCAAGATTGCAAATCTCTTTAATAATCGCTCGATCAGTGATTATGCTGGCACCCAGTCTTACGGAGATGCGCCGCTGTTCTGGCGCATCGCAGGCCGGAGCGTCTTCTTCAACATGACCGCAACGATGCCATGATCCGCCGGATTTGCTCGCTCGTTGTTCTCTTCGCTCTGGGAGGATGTGCCTCTCAGACGCAGGGAGATGTTCTGGAAAAGGTTGTTTTTCTGGGGCGGCATGGTATCCGCAGTCCTACTGTTTCCCCGCAGGAAATGCAGCGCCGTACAGGGCATGCGTGGCCGATGTGGTCTGTTGCTCCAGGAGAGATGACGGACCATGGATCGGATGCTCTGAGAGCTATGGTGCAGGCGGTTCGGCAGAACTACAGCCAAACGGCCCTGTTCCAGTTTTCGCAGTCCTGTCAGACGGTAAAACAGGAAACTGTTGTCTGGGCGGATACGGCCGATCACAGAACGCGCCAGACAGGCGAAGTCTGGGCAAAGGAAATTGCGCCCGGATGTTCTTTGCAGGCGGGTTGGGCATCTACAGCCATTGATTCGGTTTTTAATGCACTTGGAAGTCAGGCGGGGTCAGTTGATTCCGCTGCGCTTGAACGTGAATTTGAAACAGCCAAGACCACGTTGCCGGAGCCTGATTCTGATGCGGCCTTAAAGGCTCTTCAGGGACTTCTGGCTCCGAAGGGATGCGCAGAGCAATCCGCCTCGTCTCAATGCTTGACCACTTCTACGGCCCTTGAGTGGAAAAAGGAAACGCCTCGTCTTAAGGGCGGGTTTGTAACGGGCGGAATGGCGGCAGAAAGTCTGTTGCTGACATATGCTGAGGGAATGTCGCTAACGGATTTCGGGATTGCCGAGAAGGACGTCCCCCATGTTCTTGAGACAGTCATGCCAGCGCATGAAGCAGAAAATCACCTTCTGCGCCGTCTTCCAGAATATGCGCGAGCGCGGAATGGCATAATGGCGGAGAGTATTCGCGCATTTCTTTCGGATAAGCCTGTATATGCGATTCCGGGCGTCCTGCCTTCAACGAAGGTACTGGTTCTGGCGGGGCACGACACCAATCTGGCTGCCATGATGGCGCTGTTTGGCGTTGGCTGGTCCTTTTCGGATCAACCGGATTCTACGGCGCCCAATACTGTTCTGGCATTCGAGCGCTGGCACCGCTCTGACGGCACACGAGAGGTCAGACTCAAGGTTTTTCATCAGTCTTTGGAGGAGCTACGCAAGGCGAAGGCGCCGGATATCGGGAAATCCGTCATTACGCTGTCGCCTGCGCAGACGTTTCTTGCTCCCTAGCGTCAGGAAGATCTTGGGAAAACAAAAAAAGCCCGGATGAAAAACATCCGGGCTTTTTCGTAGCTGTACTGAAGAAAGGCTTAGTGAGCCCAGCCTTCAGGAACCTTGCCGCCGTTCTTGGCCAGCTCGGCATAGACCTGCTTGATGAGCCAGACGTTCATCGTTGCTGAGTCGTCCGTGCTGCCCGTGTAGTGCAGTTCGCCTGCAAGCTGCTTGCGTGCTTCCAGGGAGCTGTCGAGACCGAGCAGCTTCAGAAGATCCACAATCGAGGTCTTGTAGTTCAGCGGCTGCCCAGCCTTGGATGCCAGATCGGAAAGAACGGCATCCACGTCCACTGGTGCGGCTGGGGTGGCAGGTGCCGCAGCAGCCGGAGCGCCAGCGGAAGCCTGTGCATCAGCCGTGCCGGACGTTGGCGTGGCTGCTTCTGCATGCCCGAAAATCTTGGACATGATCGTGCTGAAAAGACCCATAGGAAATACTCCTGACGGTTTGAAAAATGGTGTCGGGGTAGACAACGCCTACCCCGTGTCACCTGTTCCGCTCAGTAACGATATTCTTCGTGCTTGAACGGACCGGCAACCGGAACGCCAATGTAGTCAGCCTGCTTCGTGGACATCTTGGAGAGTTCGGCGCCGACCTTTGCGAGGTGCAGGGCAGCGACCTTTTCGTCCAGAGCCTTTGGCAGGGTGTAAACCTTCACCTCGTACTGGCCCGGCTTGGCGGTCCAGAGTTCGATCTGGGCCAGCGTCTGGTTGGTGAAGGAAGCGGACATCACGAAGGACGGGTGACCCGTGGCGTTGCCAAGGTTCACGAGGCGGCCTTCGGAAAGCAGGATGATGCGGCGGCCTTCGGCCAGCTCGACTTCGTCAACCTGCGGCTTGATGTTGTTCCAGCGATAGTTGCGCAGGGCTTCAACCTGGATTTCGCTGTCGAAGTGACCGATGTTGCAGACGATCGCGCGGTCTTTCATTTCGCGCATGTGGTCGATCGTGATGATGTCCACATTGCCCGTGCAGGTGACGAAAATGTCGCCGCGCGGAGCTGCGTTTTCCATGGTAACGACTTCATAGCCTTCCATGGCGGCCTGCAGGGCGCAGATCGGGTCGACTTCGGTCACGAGAACGCGGCAGCCTGCGTTGCGCAGGGATGCGGCGGAACCCTTGCCCACGTCGCCATAACCGGCAACCACGGCAACCTTACCGGCCATCATGACGTCTGTGCCACGGCGGATGGCGTCCACCAGGCTCTCACGGCAGCCATACAGGTTGTCGAACTTGGACTTCGTGACGCTGTCGTTCACGTTGATGGCCGGAACCTTCAGCGTGCCAGCCTTGGCCATCTGCCAGAGGCGATGGACGCCCGTCGTCGTTTCTTCGGACAGGCCGCGGACGTCCTTCAGGAGTTCCGGGAACTGGTCGTGCATCATGACCGTGAGGTCGCCGCCGTCATCAAGGATCATGTTCGGCGTCCAGCCGTCCGGACCCGTGATGGTCTGCTCGATGCACCAGTTGAATTCTTCTTCCGTCAGGCCCTTCCAGGCGAAGACGGGAATACCAGCCGCAGCGATGGCTGCTGCTGCGTGATCCTGCGTGGAGAAAATGTTGCAGGACGACCAGCGGACCGTTGCGCCAAGAGCCGTCAGCGTCTCGATCAGCACGGCGGTCTGGATGGTCATGTGGAGGCAGCCAGCGATACGGGCCCCCTTGAGCGGCTGGGTGTCCTTGTATTCTTCGCGGAGTGCCATCAGGCCGGGCATTTCGCCTTCAGCGATGGAGATTTCCTTGCGGCCCCAGTCTGCGAGGGAAATGTCGTGTACCTTGTAGTCCTGCGTGGTCATGATTGGCCCTTACTGCCCGTCTTGGATGGCAGCAGGTATAGAGGCTTGGCGGAGCCACGCAAAGTGTGGCTCCGTCGCATCTGGTCTGTGTCAGTTCGGCTGTGTGGTGTCGGTCTTGGTCTTGACCGTCAGGTGGGGCTGCTGCGTCCGCTTCAGATGGCGCTTGTACTCTGTCTTGCCCTGCTTCGTGGTGTCTGACATGGCGTGAGGGGCCTGCGGAGCTGGCTGGTCAGGCTGTTCCGTAATGGTGCGGGGGTTTGTTGGCAGGTGGTTGGCCGGCTGATCAATGGTGGAATTCTGGGCTTTCTGCGTCGCGGTCGTGGAAGTTTGAGGCTGATCGTTGCTCGGGCTGCTGATGGCTTGTGCGAAAGCGGCGGACGAGACGACGGGGGAGGCCACCAGAACTGCGGCTGCAAGCAGGGAGGCTTTCAGGCGAATGGTCATGTTCTTGATCTTTCCTCTGCAAAGGGAAGAGCTGGCTCTTCCGGGAATAATCTGATAACTCCCGGCCAGCGTAACAGTTGCCCCGATGCAGCATATTGCGTCTGTTGCCCGGGCATGTCAGAGAACGGCAGATCGCCTTCTGTCGCGTTGTTCGAAACCGGCGCAGGTCCAGAATACCCCCTGAAGAACAGGAGGATGCCGTGTCAGAGAACCCCACATACAACTTTCCTTTCACGGTGCTTGATCCGGCTTTTCAGGAAACGGGAAAACCTGCGTTTGCCAATGGTCTGGTCTGGGCTGTGCAGGCCGTACCGGGTCAGGAACTGCGGTCTCTCGGGGCGGATGAAGTTGAAGAGCTGCTGACTCCGGGTCGCAGACTGTCGGCTGAGGGGTGGTTCTGGCTTCATTTTGATACGGTTCACAGTTCTGCCCGATCCTTTGTCGCCCATCTTCCGGATCTGCCGGAAGACGTACGGGCCATGCTGGCAGAAACCGAATACGGAATTGCGCTGGAAGCAGTTGATGATCTGATCTGGGGTGCGCTTCCAGCCTTTGATGATGCGCTTGCGGAGGATGACCGGGAAATCTGTGCGTGGCGGTTTGCCATGCGGCCTGATCTTCTGATCACGACGCGGCGGAACCCTATTCCTGTTCTGGGGGCTGCTTATCGGTCTCTTCGGGCGGATCACATTCCGCCGACGCCAGCAGGGATTGTCGATAGGGCACTGCGTGAATTTACCGGAACTGTGCGTCGGCAACTGGGTCAGCTGGATGATGATCTTGATCGGGCGGAGGATGTTCTTCTGCTGATTGAGCATCGGTCTGATCTGGGTCATCTGGGTGGTATCGTTGGTAAGGTGCGTCGTCGGGCGACCGAACTCCGACGTGTTGTTACGCCAATCGACCGCGTTCTGAAGGACGAAGATCTGGATCTTCCCGAATGGGCGGAAGACGAACTGCGCGACCGGGCGGAGCGGCAGGTTCATGCCGCTCTGGACGATCTGATCGCGTTGCAGGATCGGGCGCGCTCCCTGCAGGACGAACTGGGGTCCAATCAGGCGGAAGAAACCAACCGTCGACTGTATATCGTTTCCGTGGGAACGACGTTGATGCTCCCGGCGACGTTTGTAACGGGATTCTTTGGCATGAACACAGGCGGCATGTTCCTGGCGCAAGGGGCGTGGGGAACAATCGAAGCGGGGTTTGTGTGCTTCGTGTTCATGGCCGTGACGTTTCTGTTCATGAAGCTGGCGCGGCTTCTCTGAGGGATTTTATCGCGGCCGGCGGACGTTCCACGGTTGTCGGGCAAGGTAATCCATGGCCATTTTGACGGAAAATATAGTCCCGAGAGGCTTCCCGGGGCTGTAATCCGTTTCAAGGCCTGAATACTCATGCGTGCATTTCAGACACTTTTCGCTCTTTCTTTTCTGACATTCGCCCTGACGGCCTGCGGGTCTGGAGCTTATACGCCTGAGACAGTCTTTACGGCGCTGAATAACGACCCTTCGGGGGTGGTGGGTAAGTTCAGAATGACCGTAAGGCGTGTCGGGTGGTATAATGACACGCTGTTCCTGATGTCAGATCCGAATTATCGGGCTCCCCACATCCTTATAGTGATGGTTCGCGCCGATACGGTGAGAGACATTTTGCAGGGTAAGAACCAGACGGTTCAGCAATATTTCCTCAATCGCGAAATCCAGGTGAGCGGCCTTGCCAGAAGGGGGCGGGTTGTCTCGAAAGACAGTGCGGGAAATCTGACAGGGCCGTCTTATTATCAGACCCGTATTTTCGTTGGGAACGCAGAGGATTTTGAAGTTTCCCACGAGTAATCCTGTTTTCGTGCATGCAGAAGACTAAGACTACCCGTGCCAGAGGGAAGGATGGCAGAAAGCCATCGCATCCGGATGCCAGGGGATCGGGAGACCGATCATAGGTGCGTTTTGGCTGGTCCACTGGAGGTTGCTGGCGTTTGCCCAAGAGCGGACGATGTTGTGTTGGGATCTGTGGTCGAACGCATGTCTGAGCTGGGAGCCTGCGTTGTGGACACGCCATGGGGCTGTTGGGCGGCGTATTTTTCAAAGGCTTCCGGCGTACCGACAAATGCACAGTCACACAGGTCACGATCTGCGTAAATGTAGCGCAGGCCTTCCGGTGTGGTGCGTGTCAGGAAGACGTGTTGCGGCATGAGTTGCAGCTCTGCCCGGCGGGAGGCGGAGTTGGCAGGGTGTCTGACGAAGCCAGCGGAGACGAGCTGCTTTTCCTGGGGGCTGGTGTTGTCGGCAACACAGCCGGAGAGGCCAACGACTGCGGACAGCAGGATGGCAGGAAGGGAGAGGGAGCCAAGAATTTTCAACATATCAGTTTCCTAACCGCTGTGAGGCCTTGGGGTTTCATGGGCGGCCATGAGGCCTGTGATCTTGGGGGAGCGTAGGGGAAAACAAATGGCTGTGCAGGAAATGGATCAAACACTTACGGAAACTTGAAAGCAGGTTAAAAGGAAAAACCGAATAGAGATAGAAAATAAATCGGTTTAACCTTTCATATATGCGTCGGCTAACTGGTTCTGCTTGTTAAGACAGGAGATCAGGCTATGGCCGACCGGACCATCATTCGCACCACCGCAGGCGCCCCCTGGGTCAGCAATCAGGATAGCAAGACGGCTGGTCCGCGTGGGCCGTTGCTGCTGGAAAATTATCAGCTGCTTGAAAAGCTGGCGCATCAGAACCGGGAGCGTATTCCTGAACGGACTGTGCACGCCAAGGGTTCGGGCGCCTTCGGAACGTTTACGGTAACGCACGACATTACCCGTTTCAGCAGGGCGTCCATTTTTTCTGAGATCGGGAAGACGACGGACATGCTGGCGCGTTTTTCTACTGTCGCGGGTGAGCGCGGTGCAGCGGATGCCGAGCGGGATGTTCGGGGGTTTGCCCTGAAATTCTATACCGATGAGGGAAACTGGGATCTCGTTGGGAACAACACGCCCGTTTTCTTTGTCCGTGATCCGATGAAGTTTCCAGACTTCATTCATACCCAGAAGCGGCATCCGCGTACGAACCGCCGGTCTGCGACAGCGATGTGGGATTTCTGGTCTCTGAGTCCGGAAAGTCTGCATCAGGTAGCGATCCTGTTTTCCGATCGTGGGTTGCCGCAGGGCTACAGGTTCATGAATGGGTATGGCAGTCACACGTTTTCGCTCTGGAATGCGCAGGGTGAGCGTTTCTGGATGAAGTTCCACTTCAAAACCCAGCAGGGGCACCGTTTCTGGACGAATGATGAGGCCAATGCTGTCATCGGGCAGGATCGTGAAAGCGCGCAGGCTGATCTTTACGAGGCCATTGAGGGTGGCGATTTTCCGAAATGGACGGTGTTCATTCAGGTGATGGAAGAGGCTGAGGCGGAGCGTGTCAGTTTTAATCCGTTCGATGTGACGAAGGTCTGGCCTCATGCGGATTATCCTTTGCAGGAGGTGGGCGTCATGGAATTGAACCGGAATGCCGTGAATTATTTTGCGGAGATCGAGCAGGCGTCTTTTTCACCATCCAATATCGTGCCGGGCATTGGCTTCTCTCCTGACAGGCTCTTGCAGGGGCGTCTGTTCGCCTATGCGGATGCGCATCGTTACCGGGTCGGCACGCATTATGAATCGCTGCCTGTTAATCGTCCGCAGATTGCCGTGAAAAACTATCACATGGATGGTCCCATGCGGTTTGATGCTCCTGAGCCGGGGGATGGCGGATATTATGAGCCGAATTCGTTTGGTGGGCCGGTTGAAGATACGGCTGCCATGGAGCCCCCTCTGCGGATCAATGGGGATGCGGGGTACTATGAGCACCGCCAGGATGGCGATGATTTTGCGCAGCCCCGGGCGTTGTTCCGGATGTTTGATGCCGGTCAGCGGGAGCGCTTTTTCAATAATATCGCGGGGGCCATGACGGGCGTTCCGGCAGAGATCATGGAGCGGCAGTTTGCTCTGTTCCGGCAGGCAGATCCTGAATGGGAAGCTGGTGTGCGGCAGGCTGTTACGCGGATCATGAGGAGGCCGTCTTCTTCTGCGCCGACGACGCAGGAGACGTGAGGCGGGGGTGTCTGGGTCAGCTTACTTAGAACAGGCTGACCAAACAGATCCCTCCGATTGCCATGGCTGCACCGATGAGTCGGGGGACTGAGGCTGCGTGTGGTTCCAGTCCGAGCAGTCCGAAATGATCCAGGATGACAGAAAGGACAACGGCGCAACTGGCGACAGTTACAGTGAACACTGCTGAACCGATTTCCCGTGCGGCCAGAGAGCCGGCGAGGACAAAGGCGAAATTGAAGAGACCACCAGCCCAGGCCCACCATGGAACGTGTGAGATACGCTCCATGAAAGGTTCGGAAGACTGGCCAATCCCGAGGAATGGCAGGGCGCATATCAGGGCCGCCAGCGCCACACCATAGACGGTCAGAACTGTCAGTCCCGGGCCGAGGGACTTGTTCAGTCCGGCATTGGCGGCTGACTGGAGAGGGTTGCTAAGTCCAGCCACGATCGCAAGCAGGAAGAACAGGATTTTCATCACTCTGTCGCCAGGTGGATCATTCTGCCCGTTCTTGCGGAGTCATAGAGGGCTTCCATCAGTTTCTGGTCACGCAGTCCTTCTTCGCCAGGGGTACGGGGGGTCAGATCGTTCAGGATGCAGTGTGCGAAATGGTCGATTTCCAGAGCAAACTGGTTTTCTGCCGGAAGTCTCCATTCGTTGACTGTCTTATGGTTTCCCTGTCGTTGACCGATCCGCAGGCGATGTCCGGTATATGAAAAGGCGTTCTCCAAGGTGATCCAGCCCTTTTCGAGCTGAATGCGGAGGTCCTTGGTTTCATAGGCGCCGTAGCTGGTCGCACAGTTGGCAATTACGCCTGATGGGAAGCGGAGCATGAACGAGAAGGTTTCGTCCAGGTCCTTGTAGCGTGGATCGTTGGGCGGGCTGATCATCTGGGCGAAAAGGCTTTCCGGCTCTTCTCCCAGGACGGCGCGGGTGCCGTTCAGGCAATATAATCCGATGTCCGGCAATGCGCCTCCACCGGCGAGTTCCAGTTTGAGACGCCATTGGTCTGCACTGCCTTGGACCTGTGTATTTATGGCTTCCACGAGTTTTGGGCGGCCCAGTTCTCCGCTCTGGACAAGGTGGCGGACGGCCTGATTGAAGGGCTCGTAATGGCAGCGATAGGCGATCATGAGTTTTACGCCGGCCTTCTGGCAGGCGGCGATCATGCGCTGAGCTTCTGCGCTGGATTTGGCCATGGGTTTTTCACATAGGATGTGCTTGCCGGCTGCTGCGAGTGTTTCGACCTGTTCTGCATGCAGGGCGTTGGGCGTGACGACGTACACGGCCTGAATATCTGGTCGGTCTGCGAGGCGCTGGATGTCGTCGTAGGTGAAAAGGGCGTCTTCCCCAATGCCATAGCCCTGGGCTGTCAGGCGCGCTTTTTCCCGGCGTCCCGAGATCAGGGCGACAGGTTTTGCGAGGTGGCAGCTTGAGAAAGCGGGCAGGATTTCCCCGAGTGTTAGTCGGCCGAGGCCCATGACGGCGAAACCTACCCGTTCTGAAGGGGGGAGAGCCTGCGGGGGCTGGTTTTCCGGGACATCGGCGGCCCCACGCCAGTTTCCAAAGTTGACCTGGCCGTTTTTGACGGTTCCCGTATCCAGAATGGAGGGGGTGAGATTGGTAACGCCGGGTGGGGTATCGTGAGACATTGCGACTGCTTTCCCTCAGAGATTTCAGGGAAAACAACGCAGTCTCAGGCGATAGGGGTTCGGTTTTTGAATTATCTCACGCAAATCGTGACATCTGCGTCGTATCTTGTCAGCCCGGGCGTTGAATACGGACGGTCATGGGGGACTTTTCGTCTTCTTCATGGAATGTGAGGTCAGCTGTCTGGCCTGCGGGAATTCGGCCGAGGTGTTCAATAGCTTGCAGGTTTCTTTTGAGGGATAGGCGTTTGCCATTTACTTCTCCCACAAAGCCTGAGCTCAACTGAAGCGGCGAGAGTGGTTGGTCGTTTTGAGTGTCAATCAGTGTGGCTTTGTCCGGAACCATCAGGGTTGACAGGCCCCGCATGAAGTCTTGCTGCATGATCAGAAGCTGCTCCCATTCGCCCAAATTGGTTGAATTGGTCAGAATTCCTCCACGACCGGGGGCACTGATCAGGTACGTGTTGTGCTTTTTGGTAACGAGACAGACAAATCCCTGAGGAGTTTCCCGCATTTCGAGTTCGGGCAGCAGGCGCGGCATGGAGACTCTCTTTTCCAGCGTTACCTCGCAAGGAAGTGTCAGCGGGAAAGCAACCAGTGCGGAAAGGCCTGGATAAATACCGGGCTGGAAGGGGGCGGGTGAAAAATCGTCCCGGATCGGATCATGGCTGAGAACCCGGCCGTGCCAGTCCATGAACCACACGCGGGTCAGGGAAGGGGTTTCGCTCATCGTGTCTCCAAATCAGCAACTGCAAGGGCCAGACATTTCTTCATGACGCCTGGCAGGGCGGCGCGCTCCGTGGATCTGAACGTGCCGAAGGACGGATCGATCCCCGCATTATGACCTGCAGGAAGGGTCGCGGTGTAAATCATGAGCCGAAGTGTGAAATGGGTAAAGACATGCGTGACCTCTCCGCATGCTTTCCAGGGGCCGAGGAATGGAGCGGATGCGATCGCTTCTTTCTCGGTCCATGGAGTGCTTTGCCATGCCGTGCCGGGGAATTCATCCATGCCGCCGAGCAGCCCTTTTTCAGGCCGTTTTCTCATCAGGATGTGCCCTGTTTCATCCTGAAGGATGAAATGGGCGCCATAACGGGTGGGTCGGGCCTGTTTAGGGGCTTTGCGAGGAAGGGTTGAGGCAACTCCCTTGGCGTGCCCCTGACAGGATGGTCGCCAGGGGCAGGTGAGGCAGGACGGGTTGCGGGGCGTACAGATCGTTGCACCGAGATCGAACAGGGCCTGGGCGAAGTCTGAGGGGCGTTTCTGTGCTGCTTTCGGATGATTGAGTAGCGCGGCTTGTCGGGCCAGGAGGGGGCGTGATGCAGGCAGGGGGTCTTCGATGGCGAACAGACGGGAAGTGACGCGCTCGACATTGCCATCGACCGGCACGACAGGAATACCGAATGCGATCGAGGCGATAGCGCGGGCTGTGTAGGCGCCGATTCCCGGGAGTTTGAGAAGTTCTTCCACGGTATCGGGGAACTGACCGAGCTCTGCGACACGTTTTGCGCAGGCATGCAGATTTCTGGCGCGGGCGTAATAGCCGAGACCAGCCCAAAGGTGCAGGACGTCCTCTTGCGGGGCGGCGGCCAGATCCTGCACGGTGGGGTAATACGTGAGAAAGCGTTCGTAATACGCTATGACAGCTTTCACGGTTGTCTGTTGCAGCATGATCTCGCTTAGCCAGACGGCGTACGGATCCGGGCGATGGCCGGGGAGGCTGCGCCATGGGAGGGTGCGGCGATGAGTATCGTACCAGCGAAGCAGGTCGGAAGCGTCAGGAGTCACGGAGAGGGATATGAAGAAGGATCAAGGTCCGGACAAGAACCTTCGTGGTCGGGCGGGTGGAATTGACCCTCAGCAGGGGCAGAAACCGGCGTGGACCCCCAAGCGAGGGGGTGCCAGGCAGATTGGGGCGCTGGTTCCGGGAATTACCAAGCCGGCTTTCAAGAAGAAGTCGCCGCTTCTGGTGCGGCTTTCCATGGACTGGGAAGATTTTATCGGCCCACGACTGTCAAAGGTGACAGAGCCGCGCCGTATGTCGGCAGGAACACTGACATTGGCCTGTTCAGGACCTGTCGCCATGGAGCTTCAGCATCTGGCGCCTCAGATTATTGAACGAATCAATACGGCCTGTGGCCTGCGAGGAGAATATCTGATTCTCCGTCTGAAAATCGTGCAGGATATGACGGCATTTGAACGGCCTCGCCCGGCTCGGCCCAAGCCTGTTCAGATTAATGTTCCGGAAATTGAAGACGATGAACTTCGGGACGCGTTGCAACGTCTGGGGGGGCATATTGGTGCGCGACGCGGTCGCCGTCGGTGACGGAAATGTTTCACGTGAAACGACTTGTTTCATGCCCTGAAACGGCCCTTTTCAGAGAACACGCTGTTACCGATATTAAAAACCGAACACGACTCTTTCCAAGGAGACAGGCCATGAACATCACGAAGAAGTCCGCCGGAGCGCTGTTGATGGCTGCCTTGGTCGGAGCCTCGCCGCTTACGGCTCTTGCCCAGCATGGTGGCGGACCGGGTGGCGGTGGAGGCCATGGCGGTGGACCTGGCGGCGGTGGCGGTGGCTTCCGTGGTGGGCCTGGTGGTGGATTCGGTGGTGGTGGTTTTCGTGGTGGCCCGGGCGGCGGCGGTGGCGGCTTTCGAGGCGGACCCGGCGGTTACGGTGGGTATCGTGGCGGCTATGGCGGCGGCCCTAGTTGGGGTTTTCGTCCAGGGTATGGCAACTGGGGCGGTGGCTGGGGTGGCCCACGCTTCATTGGTTGGGGTAGCCCCGGCTGGGGTGGCTGGAACGGCTGGGGTGGTCCCGGCTGGTACGGTTATGGATGGGGTGTGCCCGGTTGGGGCGGCGGCTGGGGCTGGGGCGGTTGGGGCCTTGGCGCAGCAGCACTCGGCGTGGCGGCGGGTATGGCGATCGGAACTGCGACCAGCGGATGCTATTATCCTCAGGGATGTGCCCCTGCTGGCGGATATGCTGTGCCGCAGGGATACTACGGTGCCCCGGGTTATAATGGCTATGGTGGCTATAATGGAGGCGTCCCGCCTTATACCTGGGGGTATTGAAGCAGGCGCCTGACGGGCAGCGTTAAAGGTTCAGTCGATGACGAAATCGGCTGCCTTGTAGCCCTGGGCAAACAGGTGGGCACGCAGATTGGCGAAATTGATCTGCGTGCCGATGATCTTTTTCACGTTTGGCTTGGCGTGGAAGGCGAGGCCGAGGCCTGCATTGGCAAGCATCGGGATGTCGTTTGCACCGTCGCCTGTTGTTAGCGCGGCCTTGAGCTGAACGCCGCGTTCGGCAGTCAGGTCTTCAAGATGGCTCAGTTTGGCGTCTGGGCCCAGAACCGGGGCATCGAGACGCCCGGTCATTTTTCCATCCACGATTTCAAGGCTGTTGCCGTAGTTCTCGTCAAAGCCGCAGAGTTCAGCCACCTTCTGGGTGAACCACGTAAATCCGCCTGAGACGAGTGCCGTGCGTGCATTGTGCTTGCGCATGGTGCAGACGAGTTCTCTGGCGCCTTCCGTCAGGGTGACGGTTTTCCAGACTTCTTCAAGAACAGATGCCGGATGGCCGGCGAGCAGGGCGACGCGCTGTTCGATGGAGGTTTCGAAGTCGATCTCCCCATTCATGGAGGCGCGGGTAATGGCCGCGACCTGTTGCCCGATGCCGAGCAGGGCTGCCATTTCATCCAGCGTTTCCCCTGTGACGATGGTGCTGTCCATGTCTGCAACCAGAACGGCCTTGCGGCGGCCCCGGGTTTTCAGCAGCAGGGCGTCCGTCTGGTAAGGGGCAAGGGTAGCGCGGATTGTTGCGGCGCTTGCCGAGCCCGGGCCGGGTGTGGGGCATGGAATATCGACAGCTTCCCCGTCCGACAGGACGATGGGGGCCTTGCCTTTGACCAGCGACCGGGCGACGTCGATGGCTTCTGGTTTGAGGGAGCCGGCCTTGCGGTCAGCAATGAGGGTCAGAACGGAAGGAAGGGACATAAGCTCTCGTAACGGTCCAGCGCGTGTGGCAGGAACAGGGGGATGAACGCCCCGAAGACAGCACTCATTGTGGCTGGCCCGACGTGCTCCGGCAAGTCGGCTCTGGCTCTGGACCTTGCCCGAACTTTCCGGGGGACGGTGATCAACGCTGATTCCATGCAGGTTTATCGTGATCTGCACATCCTCACGGCCCGGCCGGATGCGGCTGACGAAGCGGCTGTTCCGCACCGGCTTTACGGTGTGTTGGATGCAGCAACGCCAGGCAGTGTGGCTTGGTGGCGGTCTCAGGCTCTGGCGGAAATGGAGGCTGCGTGGGCGGTGGGACGTCTGCCGATCCTGTGTGGTGGCACAGGGATGTATCTTCGGGCGCTGACGGATGGGCTGGTGGAAGTGCCCGATCCCGGCGACGAGGCGCGGCAGGAAGCGCGGGCGCTGGCGGAAGAGATTGGCCCGGCGGCATTGCACGCCCGGCTTGCCGAGGTGGACCCGAAAACCGCTGAGACACTTCGGCCGAATGACACACAGCGGATTTCGAGAGCCTGGGAAGTGTGGCGCGGGACCGGGCGCGGGCTGGTGTGGTGGCGGGCCCAGCCGGGATTGCCGCCTGCGCCATGCCGGTTTGTATCTGTTCTTCTGGATCCGCCGCGGGATGTGTTGCGGCAATCACTGAATATGCGCTTCGAGCAGATGCTTGAGGCTGGCGCTCTGGAAGAAGTGCGTCGTCTTGTGGCGAGGGGATTGGATTCTGTTCTGCCTGCCATGCGTGCGCATGGGGTTCCGGAACTTGCGGCTGTTCTTCAGGGTGAGATGACGCTTGAGGCTGCCCAGCAGGCGGCTGTTCTGGCCATTGGGCGATATACCCGCCGTCAGGCAACCTGGTTTCGGCATCATCCGCTGGGTCTGGAGGCGGATGCGATGATTTCGTTTCGTAGATATGCCCCTTTTGCGCAAGAATCGAAAACGGAATACGAAAAAATAGAGAATTTTATATCTGGACGAGTTGACGACACACCCCAACCTGTCCTAAATCCCGCGCCTCATACCCCTTAGGAGGATACGGTGACGGCTGCTGCTGAAAGAGACGCAACAACAGGCAACGAAGCGCTGAATGGCGCGGAGGTGCTTCTGCGCGTTCTCGATGAACAGGGCGTAGAGGTAGTCTTTGGCTATCCGGGGGGCGCTGTCCTTCCAATCTACGATGCGCTTTTCAAGCAGGACCGTATCCGCCACATTCTTGTCCGTCATGAGCAGGCTGCCGTTCATGCGGCTGAGGCTTATGCGCGTTCGACGGGCAAGGTTGGCGTTGTTCTGGTGACGTCTGGTCCGGGTGCGACCAATGCCGTGACCGGCCTTGTGGATGCGCTGATGGATTCGATCCCGCTGGTCTGTCTGACTGGTCAGGTGCCGACGAAGCTGATCGGCAATGATGCGTTCCAGGAAGCGGACACGACGGGCATTACCCGTCCGGCCACGAAGCACAACTATTTGGTGCGGACGCCGGGCGCTCTGGCCCAGACGGTGCGTGAAGCTTTTGAGGTGGTGCGTTCCGGTCGTCCGGGGCCTGTGCTGGTTGATCTGCCCAAGGACATCACGGTGGGGCAGGCTCCGCTGACGGCACCTGCCATGTCGCGGCTGAAGCGTTTCCGCCATCAGGGTGGGCCGGATGCCGAGGCGATTGCCCGCACGGTCCAGGCCATGAAGACGGCCAAGCGTCCGCTGTTCTACACGGGCGGTGGCATCATTAATTCCGGTCCGGAAGCGTCTGAGCTGCTGCGTCGTCTGGCGCGCAAGACAGGTTTCCCGGTGACGTCTACGCTGATGGGACTGGGGGCGTTTCCGTCTCCTGATCCGCAGTTCCTGGGTATGCTGGGCATGCACGGGTCTGTTGAAGCGAACATGGCCACGCATGGCTGTGATCTGCTGATCGCTCTGGGTGCGCGTTTCGATGACCGCGTGACGGGGCGTGTGGATGCGTTTTCGCCGAACTCGTTCAAGGTTCATGCGGATATTGATCCGAGCCAGATTGGCAAGATCATTCGTGTGGATGTGCGTCTGGAAGGGGATGTTCGCGATACGCTGCAGGCGCTGCTGGATGCATGGGACGATACGCCGGCACCTGATCTGAGCACGTGGTGGAACCAGATTGCGTCCTGGCGCAGCGTGGATGGCTTTGGCTTCACGCAGGATATGACGCCGTCTGCCGTTATCCGTCCGCAGCATGCCATTCGTCGTCTGTATGAAATGGCGATGGAGACGGGGCGTGACACGTTTGTGTCCACTGAGGTGGGGCAGCATCAGATGTGGGCGGCCCAGCACTTCCAGTTTGCCAAGCCGAACCGCTGGCTGACGTCGGGTGGTCTGGGCACCATGGGCTATGGTCTGCCGGCTGCTGTGGGCGCGCAGGTTGCGCATCCGGATGCGCTGGTGATTGATATCGCGGGTGAAGCCTCGACCCTGATGAACATTCAGGAACTGGGCACGATTGCGCAGTATCGTCTGCCGGTGAAGATCTTCATCCTGAACAACCAGTATATGGGCATGGTGCGCCAGTGGCAGGAACTGCTGCATGGCTCACGCTATTCCCAGTCTTACAGCGAGGCGTTGCCAGACTTCGTAAAGCTGGCGGAAGCGTTCCAGGCAACTGGGATGCGCGCCACCTGTGTGGGCGAGCTGGATGATGTCATCCGCCGGATGCTGGAGCATGATGGCCCTGTCATCGCGGATATCTGCGTGGCGGAAAATGAAAACTGCTACCCGATGATTCCGTCGGGGGCGGCCCATAACCAGATGCTGCTTGGCCCGGATCAGGATTCCGCGGCCGCAGGTCTGACCGAAGAAGGGATGATGTTGGTCTGATGACGGAGACAATCCAGAATTCGGTCATCTCGGTTCTGATTGAGAACGAGAGTGGCGCGCTGGCCCGTGTGGTGGGCCTGTTTTCCGGCCGTGGCTACAATATCGAAAGCCTGACGGTGGCGTTGGTGGATGCCGAGCGTAGCCTGTCACGCATTACGGTTCTGACGTCGGGGACGCCGCAGGTCATTGAGCAGATCAAGGCGCAGCTGAAGCGTCTGATTCCTGTTCATGCTGTGTGTGATCTGACGGAAGAAGGCCCGTATGTGGGCCGCGAGCTTGCTCTGGTGAAGGTTGTGTCCCGCGGCGAGAGTCGTACGGAAGGTCTGCGGATTGCGGATTCCTTCCGGGCCCGCCCGGTTGATACGACGGCCACCAGTTTTGTGTTCGAGCTGACGGGGTCTCCCTCCAAGATCGACGCTTTTATCGAGTTGATGCGCCCCCTTGGCCTGGCTGAGGTTTCGCGCACGGGGATTGCGGCCATTGGTCGTGGCCCTTCTGTCTTTCACGTTAACGAGGAACATGTCTGATGCGGGTGTATTACGATCGCGATGCCGATCTAAATCTGATCAAGAGCAAGAAAGTCGCGATCATTGGCTACGGCAGCCAGGGTCACGCTCATGCCAACAACCTGCGTGACAGCGGCCTGACGGACATTGTCATCGGCCTGCGTCCGACGTCCTCTGCCGTTAAGAAGGCAGAAGAGGCTGGCTTCAAGGTCATGTCCCCGGAAGACGCTGCTGCGTGGGCCGATGTGGTCATGGTTCTGACGCCGGATGAAGGCCAGGGCGCCCTGTACAAGGAAAGCCTTGAGAAGAACCTGAAGCAGGGTGCAGCTCTTGCATTCGCTCATGGTCTGTCCATCCACTTCCGCATCATTGAAGCCCGTCCGGATCTGGACGTGTTACTGATCGCACCAAAGGGCCCGGGCCATACGGTTCGTTCCGAATACCAGCGTGGCGGTGGCGTTCCGTCCCTCGTTGCTGTGGCTCAGAATGCTTCTGGCAAGGCCCTGGACATCGCTCTGTCCTACGCTTCCGCAAACGGCGGCGGCCGTGCAGGCATCATCGAGACGACTTTCAAGGAAGAAGTCGAAACCGATCTGTTCGGTGAGCAGGCTGTTCTGTGCGGTGGTGTCGTTGACCTGATCCGCGCTGGTTTCGAGACGCTGGTTGAAGGTGGCTATGCCCCGGAAATGGCTTACTTCGAGTGCCTGCACGAAATGAAGCTGATCGTGGATCTGATCTACGAAGGTGGCATTTCCAACATGAACTACTCCATCTCCAACACTGCGGAGTATGGTGAGTACGTGACGGGGCCGCGCATCATCACGCCGGAAACGAAGGCTGAAATGAAGCGCGTTCTGACGGACATTCAGGATGGTACGTTTGTTCGTAACTTCATCCTCGAGAACCAGTCCGGCGGTGTTGGCTTCAAGGCTATCCGCGCTCGCAATGACGCTCACCAGATCGAGAAGACCGGTGAGAAGCTGCGTGCGATGATGCCGTGGATTGCCAAGGGCAAGCTGGTCGACAAGGCCAAGAACTGATCTTTAAGGATCGGGACTCCTCAGCGGTTTTTTGCTGAGGAGCTGGAAAAACACGCGTCTCAGGCTGGAGTATTTCCGGCTTTGGAGCGCGTGTTTTTTTGTGCCTTTTGGGGGCGGCAGAGAGGGTGAAGCCTGAGTATTTTTCGGTGAACATTATGCCGCGGGACAGTACGAATCGTTTTTTCTGGTGGAAAAGCGACTGTTCTGTGAACTGTTGGCCTCAAAGGCGCTGATGTGTTGGCGCGTCCCAAGACGAAACCTGTTTTCTGGGGTATCTGTTGAGTTTTTTATGCTACTATCCCAGTTGTGAGGTGCGTCAGAGACTTTGTGGGCGCATTGTCTGGAAGCGCGAACGAGAACCTGTTTCTTCCCGGAATATGACATATTAACGAATCAGGGCAGAAAACCCTTGCATCCGCAGGGAGGGGGCTCTAACACCGCGCTTCTTGGCCCAAGGGGGCGATTTCGCCCAACAGGCTGTCTACTGGTTTGGGGTACGTGATGAACGCACTTGCTCAACTGGGGATGGTATCGGAACTCCCGAGAGATATCCAGAACAGCGATGCTCACTCTGTTGAAGAGGAGCGCAAGGACTACTTTATTGAACGGGATGGCGAACGCTATGCCGGCAATCACCTGCTGATCGATTTCTGGGATGCCCGGAATCTTGATGATCCGGCACGCATTGATGAGACGCTGTGCGAGTCAGCGATTGCCGCTGGTGCGACGATCCTGCACAGCCATTTCCATCACTTCACGCCGAATGGTGGCGTGTCTGGTGTGATCGTGCTTGCTGAGAGCCACATTTCGATCCACACGTGGCCAGAGCGGAATTACGCTGCGGTTGACGTCTTTATGTGTGGCGCATGTGACCCGAATCTGTCGATTCCGGTTATGCAGCGTCTGTTCCAGGCTGGCCGCATCGAAGTTGATGCCGTGCGCCGTGGACGCGTCCAGGACAGGAACGCAAGCGCGTCCTGATCCTCAGGCAGGGACCGGTCCTGTGAGGCCGGTCCTGTTCTGCATTAAAATCCCGACAAGGAATTGAAGACCATGGCTGAAACATGGATCAACGAGACCCTGTACCCGGACTGGGGACAGCGTTTTCTGGTCACGCGTGAACTTGCACGCGTTAAATCTGACTTCCAGGATGTGGTGGTCTTTGAGAGCTCCAGCCATGGTCGTGTGCTGGTTCTGGATGGTGTTATCCAGATCACGGAACGCGATGAGTTCGTTTATCAGGAAATGCTGACGCATGTGCCGGTCCTGGCGCATCCATGTGCCAAGCGCGTTCTGATCATTGGTGCGGGTGATGGTGGCGTTCTGCGTCGCGTTCTTGAGCACAAGACTGTTGAAAAAGCCGTCATGGTGGAAATCGACGGTGCGGTGATCGAGCTTTCCAAGCAGCATCTGCCGAACATTGCAGGGGATGCCTGGAATGATCCGCGGGCGGAAGTGATTGTTGGCGATGGCAGTGATTATGTTGCCAAGGCTGCTGACGGATCTTTTGACGTCATCATCGTTGATAGCACGGACCCGATTGGCGTGGGTGAAGTGCTGTTCACGGATGAATTTTACAGCAACTGCGCGCGTATCCTGTCGGACGAAGGTCTGATCGTGAACCAGTGCGGTGTGCCGTTCATGCAGGCTGATGAGCTGTATGAGACGAGCCTCCGTCGTGCGAAATTCTTCCCGCATGTCTCGGCTTATGTTGCGGCTGTTCCGACGTATGTTGGCGGCTTCATGACGCTGGGTATGGCGTCCAAGGGCCAGTCACCGGACACGCAGACGCTGGAGCAGATCCGTGCGCGTGCAGAGGCTGCCAATATTCTTGGAACGACGCGTTACTGGACACCGGAAATTCACGTCGGGTCTTTTAATCTGCCGCCGTATATTGCCGAGCACCTTCCGAAGACGGACAAATAAGGTGTTCTTCCCCTCACTTTCTTTAAGGTGAGGGGAATTTAAATACAGCGTTCGAGACTGCTGCTCATCCGTTCCAGAAGCGTTATGAGAATGTCTCTCTCAAGTGGGGTGAAGCCTTTAAACGCTTCCTCACTTGCTTCTTCCATAATCGGAATGATTTTCTGGCTTTTGGTCAGTCCGTCTGGTGTCAGGCGGATCAGGCTGATGCGTTTGTCATTGGGGTCGGGTTCACGCTCGATGAGGCCATCACGCTCCATGCGTGCCAGCAGGGTGGCCATGCCAGGCTGTTCGATCCCTGCGAACTCGGCCAGATATTTCTGATTGAGAACTTCCCCCTTTCCTAAAGCGAGAAAGACCGGGATCTGGCCTGCGCGCATTCCAGCGGGTTTCAGCTTCTGTTCCATCAAGCGCGTAAAAAGGCGCCCTGTTGTGGTGGCGAGGAAGCCAATGGAGAGACACGGAGCCTGATTCCGCATGGGAAAACTGCCTTAGGTGGATAGTGTGGATAAAACACATAACATGTTATGTATTTGGTCTGAAGAGATCAATGAAAAGAAGGAAAGCCGTTTTCCCGCCGTCATTGGAGGGAGGGAAAACGGTTGGCAGCGATTATGGTTTCGTGGGCTGCACTGTGCTCTGGCAGCGGTGATCGCGGTAGAGCGCCCACTCTTCGCATGTCTGTCCAGAAGGGAGGTGGCACATTCCGCTTTGACCGGCTGGCCCAGTCACGATTTCAAGCGTTCCGCCCTGTTTGATGCAGCTTACGCTGGCGGGATTGGGCATGCCGATCCCGGTGTGCGCCGGTTTGGTCGGGCTGGATGATGCGCAGGCTGCAACCAGGAGAAGGGTGCATCCGAGGGCGCTGTTTTTCAGGGCGCGCATGTTACGGGGCCGTTCTTGTGAAGAATCGGACGCTTTTTTCGACTGCGCCCAGGGTTTTTGTGGTTTCAGCGAATTTTGCGAAATGTGGGGTCTTGAGATGTGCGTCGAATGCTGCCTGATCCGTGTAGCGTTCGACCAGCACGATGGTGTTGGGGTCCTCGTTGGATGTAATGACGTCGAAGGCGAGGCAGCCGGGTTCGTCTGCGTTGGAGCGTTCGCTGTCATAGGCGCAGTTTTCCAGAAAAAGAGAGCGGTTCTCCGGCTTGATGGAGAATTCTGCGATGATGGTGAGTTCGCCAGCCATTATGGCTCCTTCCAAAGTCTAAAAATGTCCAGGAATCGTAACGCAGAACAGATCGTAACGATTGCGAAGAATTCGGGAAACTGGCAGGATCGGACCCGACCAATACGGGAGAGACCGGCCTTCAGGGCTGGCGCCGAAGGAGCAACCGCCCCGGAAACTCTCAGGCCAAAGGACCGAGTTGGTCGGTAAATTCTGGAGAGAGGTGCGCCTGACGTACCCGCCGACGGGATAGCGATCTCAGGCGAAAGGACAGAAGGGGCGGCGTTATCCGGAACCTCCGGGCGCGTCTGCACCTTCACGTTCTGACCGGGCCGGACCTACCCCATGACCGACTCTCTCCAGCGTACTCCTCTTCATGCTCTCAATCTGGAACTTGGCGCCAAAATGGTGCCATTTGCGGGTTATGAGATGCCGCTTCAGTATCCGGCCGGGCTGATGGCCGAGCATCTGCACACGCGTAGCAAGGCTGGGCTTTTTGACGTCTCCCATATGGGGCAGATCCGGATTGCTGCCAGAAGTGGTGATGTCCGGGACGCTGCGCTCGCACTCGAAAGCCTGATTCCGGCTGACTATGTGGGGCTGGCGAAGGGGCGACAGCGTTACGGATTTCTGACGAATGACGCTGCAGGCATTCTGGATGATCTGATGGTCGCCAATATGGGTGATGATCTGTTCGTCGTGGTGAATGCGTCCTGCAAGGAGCAGGATACGGCGTTGATTGAAGCCGCTCTTTCTGACCGTTGCATTGTGACGCGGCAGTTTGATCGTGCGCTGATGGCGCTGCAGGGACCTGAAGCTCAGGACGCTCTGGCTCCTCTTTGCCCGGTAGCAGCAGAGATGCGCTTTATGGACGTGATCGAGACGGAGCTTGCTGGTGTTCCGGTGACGCTGTCGCGTTCGGGTTACACCGGGGAAGATGGTTACGAAATTGGCTGCGCAGCCGCGGATGCGGAGACTGTTGCGCGGGCGTTGCTGGCTCAGCCACAGGTTCTTCCCATCGGCCTTGGAGCCCGGGATTCGCTTCGTCTGGAAGCGGGGCTTTGCCTGTACGGCAATGATATCGACACGACGACCACGCCAATTGAAGCCTCTCTGGCCTGGGCCATTCAAAAGGCCCGGCGCGAGGGTGGTTCCCGGGAAGGCGGGTATCCGGGTGCGGAGATCGTTCTGCGTCAGGCCTGTGAGGGTGTCAGCCGCAAGCGTGTTGGCCTGATGGCGGAGGGGCGTGCGCCTGTTCGTGCGGGGGCGAAGCTTTTTGCGGATGCGGAAGGCCAGAAAGAGGTCGGTCTGGTGACGTCAGGGGCGTTTGGCCCGACGGTCCAGGCGCCTGTGGCGATGGGATATGTCGCAACAGACTACGCAGACAATGACACGGCGCTGTTTGTCGAACTGCGTGGAAAATTCGTTCCGGTTCATGTTCGGGCGATGCCGTTTGTGGCGCCCGGTTTCAAGCGTTAAGCCAAGGAAAAGCAGCGATGACGACTTACTATACCAAATCGCATGAATGGATCCGTCTGGACGGGGAAGAAGCAACTGTGGGCATTACGGCTCATGCTTCTGAAGAGCTGGGCGAACTGGTGTTCATGGAAGCCAAGGACGAGGGGACAGACGTGGCAGCGGGCGATGCCGCTGCGGTTGTGGAATCCGTCAAAGCGGCGTCTGACATTTATGCTCCGGTGGCGGGCGTGCTGTCTGGCTTCAACACGAAGCTGTCCGATGAGCCGACGCTGGTTGGTAATGACCCGGAAGGTGAGGGCTGGATCTTCAAGATGAAGGTTTCCAACCCGGATGACGTGACGTCCCTTCTGACGGCAGAGCAGTACAAGAGCCTCTGACATTCTGTGATGGGTCTGGCTTTTGCTGGGCCCATTTTCTTTCCCTGCCCATCAAGACTTCCAGAGAACGATATCGTGACGATCCTGTGGCCTGAACAGACCGAAGACTTCAGCTCCCGCCATATTGGCCCACGCTCCTCTGAAATTGCGGAGATGTTGCAGACGATTGGGGCGTCCAGCCTTGAAGATCTGATTGACCGGACGGTTCCGAAAGCCATTCTTGATCGTGGCGATCACGGGATTGGTGCGGCGCTGACGGAACAGCAGGCTCTGACGCGTCTGCGGGAGATTGCGTCCCGGAACTGCGTTCTGACGTCCATGATCGGGCAGGGATATTATGACACGGTTCTGCCGCCGGTCATCCAGCGCAATATTCTGGAAAATCCGGCCTGGTACACGGCCTACACGCCGTATCAGCCGGAAATCAGTCAGGGACGCCTTGAGGCGCTGCTGAACTTCCAGACGCTTGTGGCGGATCTGACAGGGCTCGATATCGCCAATGCGTCTCTGCTGGATGAGGGCACGGCCTGTGCAGAGGCGATGGCGTTGGCCAAGCGTGTCTGCAAGTCCAAGTCCGATCGGTTCTTTGTGGATGCTGATACGCATCCGCAGACGCTGGCTGTTCTGAAGACGCGGGCCGAGCCGCTGGGCTGGGAGATTGTGGTGGGTGATCCGGCGACGGATCTGGATGCGGCGTCCGTGTTTGGTGCGCTGCTGTCCTATCCGGGGTCGTCCGGGGCTGTGCGTGACCCGCGTAGTGTGATTGAGGCTGTTCATGCTCAGGGCGGTATTGTTGCCGTGACCTGTGATCCGCTGGCTCTTGTGATGCTGGAAAGCCCGGGGGCTCTGGGCGCGGACATCGCTATTGGGTCCATGCAGCGTTATGGCGTGCCGATGGGTGGTGGTGGCCCGCATGCCGGGTTCATGGCGACGAAGGATGCTTATAAGCGGCACATGCCGGGGCGTCTGGTCGGTGTTTCGCGTGACAGTGCCGGGCGCCCGGCGTATCGGTTGGCGTTGCAGACCCGTGAGCAGCATATCCGCCGGGAGAAGGCGACGTCCAACATCTGCACGGCGCAGGTTCTGCTGGCCGTCATTGCGTCCATGTATGCGGTGTATCATGGGCCGGAAGGGCTGAAGGCGATCGCGGGGCGTACGCATCGTCTGGCGACTATTCTGGCTGCGGGTCTGAAGGCTCTTGGCGTGACGGTTGAGACGGAAACGTTCTTCGACACGCTGACAGTTCAGGCTGGTTCCGATGCGCCGGATATTCTTGCCAAGGCTCTGGACGCCGGGATCAATCTGCGTGATGCGGGCGAAGGACGGATTGGTCTGTCCTGTGATGAGACGACGACGCCTGAGACCATCCGGGTGCTGTGGCAGTGCTTTGGGGCGGATGATGCGCGTGTTGCGGTTCTGGAGCAGGAGCTTTCCGTGGAGGAAGCTCTACCGCAGGCGCTGTCCCGTCAGGCGGCTTTGCTGACGCATCCTGTGTTTCAGGTTCATCGTTCGGAGACGGATCTGCTGCGGTATATGCGGTCTCTGTCTGACAAGGATCTTGCGCTGGATCGGACGATGATTCCGCTGGGCTCCTGCACGATGAAGCTTAATGCGACAGCGGAAATGATTCCCATCACCTGGCCGGAGTTCGGGCGGATTCATCCGTTTGCGCCGAAGGATCAGCAGGCTGGATATGCGGAACTGTTTGCGTATCTGGAACGGACGCTGTGTGCGATTTCTGGCTACGATGCTGTGTCGCTTCAGCCAAATTCTGGTGCGCAGGGGGAATTTGCGGGTCTTCTGGCGATCCGGGGGTATCATCAAGCGCGCGGAGATATGGATCGGGATGTGTGCCTGATCCCGGCGTCCGCCCATGGGACAAACCCGGCTTCTGCCCACATGGTGGGGATGCGTGTTGTTGTTGTGGCCTGTGACAGCAATGGCAATGTTGACGTTGAGGATCTGAAGGCGAAGATCGCGCAGCATGACGGGTGTGTGGCGGCCATCATGATTACCTATCCGTCCACGCATGGTGTGTTTGAGGAACGGATTGTCGAGATCTGTGATCTTGTTCATGCGGCTGGTGGGCAGGTTTATCTGGATGGTGCGAACCTGAATGCGCAGGTTGGTCTGGCACGACCGGGCCTATACGGGGCGGATGTTTCGCATTTCAATCTGCACAAGACGTTCTGCATTCCGCATGGCGGTGGTGGGCCGGGCATGGGGCCGATTGGTGTGGGCAGCCATCTAGCGCCGTATCTGCCGGGTCAGAACGGGATTGCTGTGTCTGCTGCGCCATATGGTTCAGCGTCCATTCTGCCGATCTCTGCAGCGTACATCATGATGATGGGCGATGAGGGGCTACGCCGTGCAACGGAAGTGGCCATTCTGAATGCGAGCTACATCGCGACGCGTCTGGAAGCGCATTACCCGGTGCTTTATCGGGGCAGCAATGGCTTTACGGCGCATGAGTGCATTGTTGATCTGCGGCCAATCAAGGATGCGGTTGGTGTGACGGTGGACGATATTGCCAAGCGTCTGATTGACCACGGGTTCCATGCGCCGACGGTCAGTTTCCCCGTAGCGGGCACGTTCATGATTGAGCCAACAGAGTCTGAGGGCAAGGTCGAGCTGGATCGGTTCTGTGATGCGATGATCGCCATTCGGAAGGAGATTTCCGAAGTGGAGGCGGGTGCGGTTGCCATCGAAAGCAGCCCGCTGCGTTTTGCACCGCATACGACGGCGGATCTGGCAGGTGCGTGGGATCGGTCTTACAGCCGTGAGACCGGATGTTTCCCTGGGGGTGTTTCCAGGTCCAAGTACTGGTCTCCGGTAGGGCGTCTGGATAATGCCTGGGGCGATCGGAATCTGGTGTGCTCTTGCCCGGATATTTCCACGTATGCAGACGCTTAAGCTGGTCTGGTTTTGATGCAAAAGGCGCCCCTAGCAGGGCGCCTTTTTTGTTGGAGCGTAACGGATCAGATGCTGACTTTGACCCAGGTAGCTGACGTCAGGTCTGCGAGGCGTTGCGGTGTGAGGACTACGGAGGCGTTGGTGGCTCCACCTGCGGGAATGATCTGTCCGAAAGCGCGCAGGGAGTCATCGCAGTACACAGGGAGAGGCTCTGGGAGCCCGAACGGGCAGACGCCGCCCGGTGGGTGGCTTGTCAGGGCCAGAACTTCTTCACCGTTGAGGAAGCGGGGACGACCGCCGAGCGCTTCTTTCGTCAGGCGGTTGTCCAGGCGTTTTGTGCCTGCCATCACGACAAGAACGGTTCTGGCGTTTGATCCTGATCCGACCTTGACGCCGAGGGTTTTGGCGATCTGGTCCGGTTCGACGCCATGTGTGGCGGCGGCCTCTTCGACGGTTGCTGTGGAGCTGCTTGTCACGATGACGGAGAGATCAGGGGCACGCTGGGCGAGATCTGCTTTGACGCTTTCGAGGCTCATGAATGTTGGTTCCGGCGACGGGAAAAGGATGTTTCATGTGAAACATGGGCGAGACTTCTGAAAACCGATCTTTTAGAAACGGGTTTTGGCAGGACCATGGATCGAATGTTTCATGGGGGTGCCGCTTTCCGTTTCCTGAAGGATTTTATGATGAGCCATTCTGCCTGTGTTGTCGCTATCCTGAATGTTTCTGCTGACAGGGCGCGCGACCTGGAGCTGGAACTGGTGCGCTGCACGGTGGCGTCCCGCAAGGAAGCAGGCTGCCAGCGTTATGTGATCAGTCGGGACATGGAGACGGCAGGGCGGTTTACGGCGGAGGAACGCTGGGCGTCTACGGAGGCTTTCGAGCAGCATCTTGAAACGCCGCATTTCCGGGCTCTGGCGGGGCTTCTGGATCGACTGGATGCTACTGTGCAGCTGATGCGTGTGGAGCCTCTGGATGAAATCAGTGACGGGGTCTGAAAGCAGTTTCAATTCCGCAGTTTCAATTCCAATGGGAATGTGTCTCTTCTGGGGTGCCGCTGTTGGAGCGACGGAACAGGGATAAAGGAGAGACACCCATGACTGCATCTGTGACGTTCAAGGTTGAGGGCATGTCCTGCACGGGGTGCTCAGGCAAGCTTCAGAAGGCGCTTGGGGCTGTGCCGGGTGTGTCGGCAGCGGAAGTCACGCTGGAGCCGGCTCAGGCTGTCATTCAGTATGACGAGGCAAAGGTTTCGCCTTCTGCACTGAAGGACACTGTTGAAGATGTAGGTTTTGACGTTGTTGGCTGATTGAAGCCGACTGGCCATCAGAGCCTGAGGTGCAGGCTCTGACGTGCCATGATGAAATGAACGCCCGTTGTGTTTGTGGCGTTCAATTCTCCGAAAATACGGGCCACCGGGTCATCCTGACGTTTAAGCGTTGGTTTGACGTGCGTGATGATGACGGGAAGGCCTTGCAGGCTGGTTCCCGCGATCGTTTGCAGATCCTTTAGTTCTTCCTGGACCCAGTGTGGTGTCAGGTGGCCGTAGAGGCGGCTGGTGGGCTGGCTGTTGTCATAGGAGCATTCCATCAGGATGGCATGCAGGCGTTTCTGCCGAACCAGTGGTGCGATTGCCTGCCAGAGGTGATGAAGATTGTCCGAGTGCTGGGGGGTATCTGGGCCTGTATCGCCTAGATAGAGCAGCGCGTCTGATCCGCTGGTCAGCAGGAAAGCGGTTGATTCCACGCCGCCATGGTTGAGGGGGTAAGCCTGAACCTGAAGCGGGGTTTGTGGCAGGGGGACAGCTCTTCCGGGTTCAAGGTCCTGGTAATGATACAGGCCGAGGCGGGGTGTGGGGCCGCGATCGCCCATATTGGGCCAGACCTGCCAGTTGAAGACGTGCTCGGCCAGAACTGCGTTGACGGAAGGAAGCGCCAGAATGGGTTTGGGCGCATCATCTGGCGAGGCAGCCACGAGGCCAGCGATATGATCCAGATGGGCATGACTGATGAGGTAGGCTGTGATCCTGTCGTGAAGGATTTCTCCTTCTTGGGATAAGGTCTTTGATGTCAGGGTGTGTGTATCAAAAGCACCGGCTTTTGTTGCTTCCTTCAGGCCGTGCAGTATGGTTCCTGCATCGCAGAGGACACCTTTGTCTGACGTTGCTGGGCGGATTAAATAGGAGCTTAGGTTTCCGTCTTCCAGGCCACCCTCTGCGCCCAGAACTATGATGTCAAAGTCCACTGCCCTGCTACATGCCGGAGCGAGAAAGAACGGAAGCGCTATCAGGAGCTTTTGCAGGCAGGTTACGAAGCGCATGGTGATCGTCTTTCCCGGCTGGGGTGAAGGTTATTTCCGGTAGTGAGGAAGTCCAAGCCCTTTGATGAGGGCGAGGGCGCGCAAGGCAAAACCGGCAGTAATGGCGATTGCGGCTGCGAGTGTTGTGCTGAGGCCCGCAGCGGTCAGAAACACATAGCTGCATGAGGAGAGGGCCACGGCCGTCACGTAGAGTTCCGGGCGGATGATGATGGATGGGACACCTGCCAGAACGTCACGGAAGATGCCGCCCATGCAGGCGCTGACAATGCCCATAAGGGCTGCCGGAACGAGGGGGATGCCGTAAGCGATGGCTTTGGCGGAACCGTACACACCGTAAGCGGCAATTCCCATTCCATCGAACCAGTCCACGGCGCGTTCCGACCAGAGGCGCCCGGGGGTGAACCAGACGAGCAGGGCACAGACCATGCAGACGGTGATGCCCGTGGAGTTGTGCATCCATGCGACCGGGGCTCCGATCAGCAGATCGCGAACGGTTCCGCCTCCGACGCCTGTTATGGCGGCGAAGAACATGAATGTCAGGATTGTCAGGCGTTCACGCGCGGCCGCCAGTGCTCCTGAGACAGCGAATACGGCGGTGCCGGCAATATCCAGAACCGGCAGGATGGAGGTTGAGAAAGCCTCGAAGGCGGGGTGCATCATATGGGATGCCGTAGCAGGGAAACTGCGCACAAAAAAGCCCGGCGCGATGGCCGGGCTTTCTGTTTGACAGATGTCTGTTCGGATCAGACCGAATAGTACATCTCGAACTCTGCCGGGTGCGGCGTGTGTTCGAACTTGTAGACTTCTGCCCACTTGATGTCGATGTAGCTCTCGATCTGGTCCTTGGTGAAGACGCCGCCTTCGAGAAGGAACGCATGATCTTCCTTGAGGGCTTCGAGGGCTTCACGGAGCGAACCGCAGACCGTCGGGATCTGAGCCAGCTCTTCCTTCGGCAGTTCGTACAGATCCTTGTCCATGGCGTCGCCAGGGTGGATCTTGTTGCGGATGCCGTCCAGGCCAGCCATCAGCATGGCAGCGAAGGCAAGGTACGGGTTTGCCGTCGGGTCCGGGAAGCGGACTTCAACGCGCTTTGCCTTAGGGTTCGTCGCATGCGGAATACGGCACGAAGCGGAGCGGTTGGCTGCGGAATATGCAAGCAGCACAGGCGCTTCGAAGCCCGGGATCAGACGCTTGTATGAGTTAGTGGACGGGTTCGTGAAGGCGTTCAGGGCCTTCGCATGCTTGATGATACCACCGATGTAGTACAGCGCGTCGTCAGACAGGTCCGCGTACTTGTCACCAGCGAAGGTCGGCTTGCCGTCCTTCCAGATGGACTGGTGAACATGCATGCCCGAACCGTTGTCGCCAGCGATCGGCTTCGGCATGAAGGTGGCCGTCTTGCCGTAGGAGTGGGCGACGTTGTGCACGCAGTACTTGTAGATCTGCATAAAGTCAGCGGACTTCACGAGCGTTGCGAACTTCGTGCCGAGCTCATGCTGGGACTGTGCAACTTCGTGATGGTGCTTCTCGATCGGCAGGCCCATTTCGCCCATCGTGGAGAGCATTTCAGCGCGCAGGTCGTTCTCGCTGTCCACCGGCGGGACAGGGAAGTAGCCACCCTTGACGACAGGGCGATGGCCCATATTGCCTTCCGGGTAAGCCTTCAGCGAAGAGCCTGGGCCTTCGATGCTGTCGAGCTGGTACGTGCCGAAGTTCGGGCCTGTGCCGAACTGCACGTTGTCGAAGATGAAGAACTCTGCTTCCGGACCGAAGAATGCCGTATCACCGAAGCCGGCTTCCTTCAGGTAGGCTTCTGCGAGCTTTGCGGTCGAGCGCGGATCACGGTTGTAGAAACCACCGGTCTTCGGGTCGACGATGTCACAGAACAGGATGAGCTGTGGCTTTGCGGAGAACGGGTCCATGACGGCCGTTTCCGGATCCGGCAGCAGGACCATGTCGGACTCGTTAATGGCTTTCCAGCCCTGGATGGACGAACCGTCGAACATGAAACCTTCAACGAAGGTATCATCTTCAATGGTGGAGACCGTCTGGGTCGTGTGGTGCCATTTGCCCTTGGGATCGGTGAAGCGCAGATCGACGAATTCAGCCGCGTGCTCCTGGATCATTTCGAACACGCGGGCTACGGCCGCGGGATTTGGTGCCGGTGGCTTGCCAGCTACGGCTTTGGTCTTTGGTGTTGCTGCCTTGGCGGAAGCGCGGCGGGGAGCTGCAGCTTTCGGTTTGGCGGTGGAGGAAGTAGGGGCTTTTCTGGCCATCGATCTGTCGCCTTGCATCGTGTGAACGGCTTCAAAACGATTACGGGACAATTTCCCATCTGTCGAGTACGACACAGCGCTTCATTTTATCATCTTTTGAGGAAAGGAAATGTCCGGAAACGGGGTTTCAACTACTCAGGTATGGCTTTTTCTCATATAAGGTATGGAAAGAATGTTCCTTGGCGTGTGTTGTCCGATCGGGAAAATTCAGGATTTCTCAGGTGAAGACGTGTCTGCCTGTAATGATTACGGGAGAGCCCTCAAGGCAACGTACTGAGAAAGGGGTGGCTTTTCAGGCGTCGCTCCTCCTGCAATGGTGAAAATTCCTTTCTGCTTCTGCCAAAGTGCTGGTTCATGAAAACGCCCAATCGTTATCTTTCGTCGCTTCCCACAACTGTGTTCACGGTCATGTCCCAGCTCGCGGTCAAGCATGATGCGATTAATCTGGGGCAGGGGTTTCCGGATACTGAGGGACCTGCGGATATCATTGCGGTGGCAGCCGAGGCTTTGAAGGATAACCGGAACCAGTATGCCCCGCTGACCGGACTGCCAGAACTGCGTGACGCGGTTGCGGCTTCCAATCAGCGTTTCTATGGGCTGGAGATCGATCCTGCGACGGAAGTCGTCGTGACGTCTGGTGCAACTGAAGCCCTTGCGGCCTGTCTGATGGCGGTTGTGGAAGCTGGTGATGAAGTGGTTCTGATTGAGCCGCTTTATGACACCTATCTTCCCATGCTGAAGCTGATCGGGGCTGTTCCAAAATGCGTGCGTTTACAGCCACCGCACTGGCAGCTGCCGGAAGAGGAGCTCAGAGCTGCTTTTGGCCCCAAGACGAAAGCGATGATTCTGAATTCACCGATGAATCCGGCGGGGAAAGTATTCTCGCGAGCAGAGCTGGACCTGATTGCAGGCTTGGTGCGGGAATATGATGCTTATGTGGTCTGCGATGAGGTCTATGAGCATCTGACGTTCCACGTGAAACATATTCCGTTGATGATGCTGCCGGGCATGCGGGAGCGGTGCATGAGGATTGGCAGTGCGGGAAAGAGCTTCTCTCTGACAGGGTGGAAGGTCGGCTATGTGACCGCGCCGGCTGCGCTGGCATCTGTAATTACCAAGGCGCATCAGGTGATGGTTTTTGCCACGGCGCCCAATCTTCAGCGAGCGGTGGCTCATGGCCTGAATAAGGACGACAGTTACTATCAGGGCCTTTCAGACGACCTGGAACTGCGCCGGGACCTTTTGCGGGAGGGTTTGCATGGGCTGGGGTTTGAGACCCTTCCGGCTGATGGAAGTTACTTCATTGTGGCGGACATTACGCGACATGCGCAGGGGCGGACGGATGTGGAGTTTGCAAAATGGCTGGTTGAGCATGCTGGTGTTGCGACTATTCCGGTTTCTGCGTTCTACGATCCTGATGGTCCTGCGGCCCCGCAAAACCTGATCCGCTTTGCGTTCTGCAAAAAGCCTGAAATCCTTAAGGAAGCGCTTCGACGGCTGGAAAAGGCTCTGTCCTGAGCCTGTCCTCTTCTATTCAGCGTCTCAAGCACCATCTCTGAACCTCGTTTCGCCCTCTCAGCCAGGAGATCAAGATCATGTCCATTGCCGCGGAAGCGCTGGGGGCTCTTGCTACAACCGATGCCCTGTTCTTCGACCGCCCGGGATCTCGACTGACTCGGGATGGTGCAGAGGCTCTGGTGGCGCAGGGTCTGGAGGGTGTGGATGACGGAGAGCTTTTCCTGGAATACCGGGAGAATGAGGGAATCTCTCTGGATGATGGCACGATCCGGTCTGCCAGCTTCACGACGTCTTCCGGGTTTGGGCTGCGCGCTGTTCTGGGAACTGAGACAGCTTTCGCGCATTCGGACGAAATGAGTGAGGAGGCTCTTGCGCGGGCGGTGAGCACGGTTGGGGCGGTCCGGCAGGGGCGTAGTGGCATTATGGCGCCGGGAGCGCGCTCTACAAACCAGCGGCTCTATGCTGATTCCAGACCTTTGGAAGGTACGGATTTTGCAGCACGGGCGGCGGTTCTGGGCGAGATTGATACGTATGCGCGTGCGCTGGATTCACGCGTTGTGCAGGTGAGTGCCAGTCTGAGTTCAGAATGGCAGGCGGTGCAGATCATGCGCCGGGCGGATGCTGGTGGCCGGGTTGCTGATCTGCGACCATTGGTGCGTCTGAACGTCTCTGTCGTTGTTGAAAAAGACGGCCGTCGCGAAAGTGGTGGACATGGGCAGGGCGGTCGATACGAGCTGTCGCGGCTTCTGGATGCCGGAACATGGAAAGCGGCCGTGGAGGAGGCCCTGAGGCAGGCGCTTCTGAATCTGGATGCTACGCCTGCGCCAGCCGGTGAAATGGATGTTGTTCTTGGTCCGGGCTGGCCGGGCATTCTGCTTCATGAAGCTGTAGGTCATGGGTTGGAAGGGGATTTCAACCGCAAGGGGACATCGTCGTTTACAGGAATGGTTGGCAAGCGGGTGGCTTCCCCGGGCGTTACGGTAATTGATGACGGCACGCTGCCAGAACGTCGCGGTTCGCTGAGCATTGATGATGAGGGCACCCCGACTGGTCGGACTGTTCTGATCGAGGATGGTATTCTGACGGGGTATTTACAGGACCGGTTGAACGCTCGCCTGATGGGGGTTTCTCCGACTGGGAATGGTCGACTGGAATCTTACGCCCATGCGCCAATGCCCCGGATGACGAATACCGTCATGCTGGAAGGGAGCGCGACCACGGAAGAGATGATCCGCTCAACGAAGCGCGGTCTGTATGCGGTCAATTTTGGTGGCGGACAGGTTGATATCACGTCGGGCAAGTTCGTTTTTGCGGCGTCGGAAGCTTATCTGATTGAGGACGGAAAGGTGACGCGGCCCGTGAAGGGAGCCACTTTGATTGGCAACGGTGCGGATGCGATGAACCAGATTTCCATGATTGGATCTGATGTGGCGCTTGATCCGGGAATCGGGACCTGTGGAAAGGCCGGACAGGGTGTTCCGGTTGGGGTTGGTCAGCCGACTTTGAAGCTGTCTGGTTTGACGGTTGGCGGCACAGCCTGACGTTTCGGAATTTCCGGATTTCGCAAATATGTAGACACGAATGACTGGGTGAGAGTTGAGGCGCTGCAAAAGTTGCGTATGGTGGCGATGTTTGTTCATCGACCAACATAATGGTGTTTCAAAATCAACATTCGTGCGTACTTATTCTTCCTGTGGGTTCCATGTTGTCTAAATGGCGTTCAGGTTTCCAAGGCTTTTGCTGCGTCTCAGACCGTTCCTGAGCAATGGTATACGGGGTCTTTGTTTTCGCCTTCTCCAGCGGAAACAAAAGCGGGCGTACTCGCTGTTGAACCTTATTTTCAGGGGGCTGTTCCCTCAGGCCGGTTTGATGCATTGGGGGAAGTCCGGCCTGTCACAGCTCAAAAGTCTGTGTCCCAGTACACACTGATCAAATACGGTCTGACAGATCGACTTTCGATCTATTCGTTGCCGACATTTTCCTATGGATGGGGAAACGGTCAGAGCAGCACTGGTGTGAAATTCAACGATCTTCCGATCGAACTGCACTACAACATTCTGACGGCGCGTCCTGCGCAGTATCGGCCATCAGTGACGGCTTATCTGGGGTTTATTGCGCCCACAGGTGATTATACAGGCCTGTCACAGTCTCAGGATGGTGTTGGGCAGGGGGCCTGGTTTTTGCGCTTCGGTTTTCAAAGCCAGTCCGTTTACAGGGTGATGGGACATGCTGCGCGGTTACGTGTCTGGGCTGTAGGGCGACAGGCTGTGACAACAGCGCATTTGCGCGATACCACCAGTTATGGAACATCGACCGGCTTTTCAGGAACTGCCCATCCCGGAGCGTTTGGTAACGAAGGTGCGTCTTTTGAGTATGGGCTGACAAAACGCTGGGTGATGTCTCTGGATCTTTATGTCACCTGGGCCGGGTCGACTGAACTGGTGGGAAAATATCGCAAAGCCATGCAGGCGGTGCATACTCAGTCATCCTGGTCAGGTTCTTATAATCTTGGGCCCGCGATGGAATATAACTGGAGCCCGGACATGGGTTTCATTGGTGGGGTCATCGTCCCATTTACTGGGCATAATGCGTCCAGAGCCATTATGCCGGAAGTTGCCGTCAATATGGTCTTCTAGTTGCGGAATGTCTGATTGAAGGAGGGCTACTATTATGGGGCATAATTATGCCAAGCCACTGACTAGTCAGGTGCGTCTTGAGCGTGTTCTCAGCCGCTTGCCGGAGGACTGGTCGCTTCGGATTGAACGGGAAGCCGGTCAGGGATGGCGGGTCTGGATGCAGCCACCTGCCCACGATGGGCAGTGGAGCGAGCCGCACGACGTTCTGGCTGATGCGATGGAAGAAGTGTGGCGTGCGGTGAGGTAGGCTTCAGAAGGCTGGGTGGTAGATCAGCGTTGCGAAGACGCGGTTCACAAGCGGGTAGACGAGGAACTGGATCAGGAGCAGCAGGATCATGGGGGCGAAATCCATGCCGCCCGTACTGGGCAGGATGTTCCTGATGGGGGTCAGTAGAGGTTCGACCACCCTGGCCAGTGTGTTGAACAGTGAGTAGAAAAACCGGTTACGGATATCCAGAACGCCAAAGCCCAGAAGCATGGACAGGATACAGTAAGCCAGAAGGGCCCAGACGAATGCCTGAATGATCATCAGGATAATGGCGTGCAGGGCAAGCATGCTGAAAACCTCGTCGGAAATCGCGAAAGACCCGACAGAAGCCGGGCAGAAGAGGGTTTTGTATCTGTCTCTCAGGGAGACGACAACTCTCTCCCGCAATGCTTGACAGAAAGGCTCCCTGCAAGAACTATCAGAAGTGCCATGGGGCTGTAGCTCAGTTGGGAGAGCGCCTCGTTCGCAATGAGGAGGTCAGGGGTTCGATTCCCCTCAGCTCCACCATGGTATTCTGGGAATGTTAGGCTTTTCGCTGTTCCCATGTGGTAAACAAAGAAAGAAAATTTTGTTTTGTATTTCCTGTGTGATGGGGATGTCATTAATAGTCGTTTTTTAGGTTGGTAGGCTCAGGACCCATTGATTTGATTGTGGAAATCTGATTCAGGCTCTGCGAGGAGACTGGCAATGAGCGACCTGTTTTGGCTGACGGATGAACAGATGGATCGTCTGCGGCCCTTTTTCCCA
>Ga0157360_1000092_pt1 | contig 48966 bp, 40 predicted proteins | sample AttlaeALBM1_FD_111483 | JGI IMG/M metagenome (GOLD analysis project Ga0157360, IMG submission 111483) | Fungus gardens microbial communities from leaf cutter ant in Ribeirão Preto, State of São Paulo, Brazil - Atta laevigata ALBM1 | ecosystem: Host-associated > Fungi > Mycelium > Unclassified ...
AGAACAGAATGGATACGCAGGAGCTGAGAGCTTTCATTGCGGTAGCGGATAATGGCTCATTTTCACGCGCCGCAGAACGTTTGCATCTGACTCAGCCCGCGGTAAGCAAACGCATTGCAGCGCTTGAAGAGCGGTTGGAGCAGCGTTTATTCGACCGCATAAATCGGCGCGCACGCTTGACCGACAGCGGCCGGCGATTGTTACCACGAGCACGCCAGATTATAGCAATGGTAGAAGAAACCCGGCATGCTCTCTCCGAGTCAGCCACTGATCTAACGGGTACATTGCGGTTGGCGACCAGTCACCATGTGGGTCTTCATCGACTTCCTCCCGTTCTAAAACAATTTGCTACTCAGCATCCGCAGGTACAGATCGACCTGACTTTTCTGGATTCGGAGCAAGCGTATCAAGGCGTTATTGAAGGCGATATCGAAATGGCTGTTGTCACGCTCTCGCCACAGGCTTTCCCACAACTCCAAGTTCAGACAGTCTGGGTTGATCATCTACGTTATGTCTGCGGAAATGACCACCCTTTAGCTTCTATACCCCTTGTCTCTTTGGAAATGCTGGCAGAACACGAGGCAGTCTTACCGGACCCGCATACTTTTACACGAGGCATTGTAGCGCGTCATTTTTCCGAACAGGGATTGGTTCCCCGTATTGCAATGTCGACCAACTATCTGGAAACGCTCAAAATGCTGACTGGCATTGGGCTGGGATGGAGTTTATTACCTGATACGGTTCTGGATAATTCTGTTCACTTGTTACCCATAGACAGCCCCGTGCCGGAGCGCCCTTTAGGCTATCTTTTTCATCAGGGAAGAACGCTGTCAAAGGCAACCCTACGCATGAAGGAGCTGTTGGATGAAGTGCGTGTTTCAAATGGAAGTCATGTATTGAAGAATGCAATATAAAGAAGGTAGAGAAGATGCGGTATAGCGATCAGATTGCATTATCGTTGTAAACGTCCCTATCTCTACAGTAAAGACAATCACTCTACCTGCTCATGGGCAAGGGCTTTTTCTCATGAACGAACCCTCACCCTATAGCGGTTCAATGAAATCAATACATGCTTAAGCCAAGGCTTACCTCAGCACAGGCGTAGCCACATGCACGTCGGCATTTTGGGCACGATGCCTCATCCAATGATCCACCAAAGTCAATGCCATCATGGCTTCAGCAATGGGCGTAGCACGAATACCCACACAGGGATCATGACGACCTTTGGTTACCATTTCAGTAGGATGACCTTCTACATCAATCGTTCGCCCGGGAATGGTAATAGAAGATGTCGGTTTCATTGCCATGCGTGCAACGACGGTTTGCCCGCTGGATATTCCGCCCAACACACCACCTGCATTATTGGAGGCAAAACCCTCCGGTAACAACTCATCGCGATGTTCACTACCACGCTGAGTAATGGCATTGAATCCGGCACCAAACTCAACACCTTTCACCGCATTAATGCCCATTAATGCGTGTGCCAAATCCGCATCCAGTCGATCGAAGACAGGTTCGCCCCAGCCTGGCGGCACGCCGTCAGCGACGACTGTTACTTCAGCACCGATAGAGTCCTGATCACGGCGCAACTGATCCATGAATAATTCAAGCTCGGGTATTTTATCCGGATCAGCACAGAAGAAGGGATTATCATTCACACCCTCCCAACTCACAAAGGGCAAGGCGATATTACCGACCTGACTCAGAAACCCCCTTACCTGGATACCCTGCGCGGCCAACAGTTTTTTGGCGATGGCTCCTGCAGCCACACGCATCGCTGTCTCGCGCGCGCTGGAGCGCCCACCGCCACGATAATCACGGATGCCATACTTGTGATGATAGGTGTAATCCGCATGGGCAGGACGAAACAGATCCTTGATAGCAGAATAATCCCTGGAGCGCTGATCAGTATTTTCAATCAGCAGCGCAATGGGTGTCCCTGTCGTCTTACCTTCAAACACACCGGAGAGGATGCGCACCTGATCGCCTTCACGACGTTGTGTGGTGAACTTCGAGCTCCCGGGGCGGCGGCGGTCAAGATCAACCTGCAGATCACTTTCACTTATATCAAGGCCGGGAGGGCAACCATCGACAATGGCGACAAGGCCAGCCCCATGGCTCTCTCCTGCTGTTGTTACGGTAAACAGCTTACCGAAGGTATTGCCAGACATGATCTATTTCCTGCTACGAATAAGAGGTGCCAGGTGACGCCATCAGTAAATCTTCCCGCGTCAGCGCAAAAACACCGTGCCCACCCTGTTCGAACTCAAGCCATACGAAAGGCAATTCTGGATATGCCTCACACAGCTGACGCTCGGAATTTCCAACTTCAACAATCAGTATACCATCCGGTGCAAGATAGTCAGCGGCTTCATTCAATAACTTACGAGTAAAGTCCAGACCATCGGCACCCGAGGCCAAAGCCAGCTCGGGTTCATGGCGGAATTCTTCCGGCATATTGGCAATGTCACGTGCATCTACATAGGGAGGGTTACATACAATAAGGTCATAACCGGCGAAGCCATCGGAGGTCCCGGGAAGAGCCTCAAACATATCCCCCTGCACCGTGTGTACACGATTTCCAAGATCAAAGCGATGAATGTTTGCTTCTGCAACCGCCAACGCATCCTGACTAATATCTGCGAGTGTTACGTCAGTGGTTGGCAAGGCCAACGCTGAAGCAATGCCAATGCAGCCAGACCCCGTGCATAAATCCAATAGCTTGGCCGGGTCACGCTCGGGAAACCATGCCGAGAATCCGTCGTTGATCAATTCACCTATAGGAGAGCGCGGAATCAATACCCGCGAATCAACCTTGAAAAGATGCCCGGCAAAATAGGCTTCACCCAATAGATATGGTAGCGGAATACGCTCGTGTACACGCCGTTTGATCAGAGTGTAAATCTGCTCACGCTCGTCAGGCAACAGCCTGGCATCCAGTACTTCGGCACCGCTATCCGGGGGCAAATGCAAGGCCCCCAGGACAAGAGCAACGCTTTCATCCCATGCACTAATCGTTCCATGTCCAAGGTAGATTGCTTCCCCACGGTTACCATACTCAAAACAGGACGCGCAAAAACGCAACCAGTCACGTACCGTTTGTAATGTTTCAGTGACCGTCAAGGCATCGGTGCCTAGGGGATCTACCGGCGGAAGAGGAGCAATAAGAGCATCTTTGGTCATGTCGTAGGGTTCTTTACATGGATGAGTCAATATTTGTAACGACCAGACTACAGCAGATAGGTATCAGCAGTACAAGCGTTTGAAACGAGAGTGTGCATGGGATACTCAAGGGCGTCCAGCCTTTTTAGCCTTGCGAGTGACGAACAAGCCCGGACTGAATAGTGACACTCAGGCGGACAAACCTGCTCTTCGAAGATCAATTCATTAAGCTCATCATCTGCGCTTGAAGGGAGATGTCGCTGTTTCCAGGAACACACCCGTTATGATGAAAGTCGGTTAACAGGAGGGTTGACTCCCTGAGCACCCTTCATTCCTCTTATACTCATCAATTCCGTGCATGTTAAGCGGTTAATTCCTGTCACATCTTCCGCTCCTGCTATACCTTCTACTCCTGCTATACCTTCCACCTCTGCCTTGTATTCAATTCCTGTTACACTTATGTTCGCTGCATACATACTCACCCACTGCTAGTATATGCATTCATACTTAAGTCCGGCTGAAACATGAATATCTTTGCCCTCCGGACATGGATTACAGGGTTCGCTGCTCTCTTCGAGCTGATCGTAAAGCAACAGGATTTAGAATGGCTGATAAACCCACTCGCCCACCCGATAAACAGGAAGTACCCGATCAAGACGATGATGCCTTTCGGGACATGCTGGATATGCAGGAGGTACAGCCTCTCAAGCCTCGACATAAAAACGTTGCCAATCTGCGTTCGAGCAGGCAGGGCCGCTTCTATAAGGAGGAACTGGTAGCGCGTCGGCAAGCAGCCACTACACCCGTGCAATCGTTACAGGGAAAATCTCGTACCAGCGATGGCCGTGTTGAACCGGTAAGCCCATCTCAATCGCTTCTGTTTGCGTTAAGTGATATAGATCAACGCTTGATCGCGCGCTTGAAACGTGGCGAGATTGAATGGCAGGAAGGACTGGATCTGCATGGTTATACAGTAGATGAAGCACGAGTACAGGTAGAAAGTTTTCTGAGAGATGCAGAAAGCCAACACTGGCGTTGTATTCTGATTGTTCATGGAAAGGCATGGTCCATGGCTTCCGGGTTTCCCGTTATCAAAAGTCACGTCAATGCCTGGTTGAGAGAATGGCCGACGGTGATTGCCTTTTCATCAGCTACTCCTGAAGATGGTGGGACAGGCGCAGTGTATGTGCTAATGAAGCGCTATCGCGGTGAATGAAAACTTAAGACAAACTTCAACATTAATGGATATCATTACGACTCGCCCCCGCTGATCACGAGACCTTCATGAATCTTTTTGCCAGCCTCACTCAGGCGTTGGATGTCACCATACCCATCTGTGCCCTGATCCTCTTGGGTACCCTGTTGAAGCACAGACACTGGATCAATGATGACTTCATTCAGATAGGCACTACACTGGTATTCAGGGCATCAATGCCCACCCTGATTTTCTTCGCCGTATTGAACGCGAGCCTTGCTCACTTGAATCCTCGGCTACTGGTCTTTTTTGCGATTGCTACAGTGGCCTCTTTCCTCTTCAGTTGGATATGGGCTCGATTCAGGATTGCCTCAAGGGATCGCGGCGCATTCGTTCAAGGCGCCTTCAGAGGGAACGGCTCCATACTCGGGATTGCCTTTTCCAGTGGCATGTATGGTCCAACGGGGGTTAGCCTGGCCGCCCTGTTGGTCGCGGTACTCATTCCCGTCTACAACATTTTGTCGGTCATTGTGCTTGCTGTATATCAACGAAATAGTGATGGGATCAATGTACTGAAAATTTTGACCGGTATCTTGAAAAACCCGCTTATCCAGAGCGTGATCGCAGCGGTAATTTGGCGAACCCTACGAATCCCGATGCCTGAGTGGTTGGCACGTAGCGGCCATGATCTTGCCTCCCTTACACTTCCTTTAGCGCTTTTATGCATTGGTGGCGCACTTTCTTTCAAGGGATTAAAAGAGACAAGTCGCTCGCTCTTTGAAGCTGTTGCACTCAAAACACTTTTATTGCCCATTCTGATGACCCTGACCGCATTGCTTGTGGGCTATAGAGGGGCTGAATTGGGCACGCTGTTTATCTATTTTGCCAGTCCCACCGCTACCTCGGCATTCGTCATGGCGGTGGCGATGGGAGCCAACAAGGAATTGACTGCCGGCATTATTGCTCTTTCCACATTAACGGCGATGATTACGGTAAGTATTGGACTTTGCCTGATCCAGTATTCTGGGCTTTAGGAAATGCGAGCGGCCCACCGATCATTGGAACATCCGGCCAACCTCTCAGCCGAAAACATAAATTTACCAATAAAATCAAATATTTAACCATAATAATGATGAAGCACCGTTGCACAACCGGAAGCCCACACATCGGCATCCAATACTTTCCATTCACTGGTTTGCAAGGGTATTGGTGAATGGGTATTCCCCTCTACCCAAAGCGCACAGAGATAACTGACGAGAGGCATGTGACTCACCAATATGCGCAAACCTTGCCACTCTTCCCTACACCACTGCTCAACCAGAAGATTTGGATTGGCATTCGGTACACACCCGGCACATGTTCGATGCTCAACACTCCACCCTGCTTGCGCCAGTACATCACCTAAAAGGAAGGCACTTTGCTGTGCACGCTGATAGGGACTGGCACAGATGATGATAGGTACCCGCGGCTCGGAGTGATAATGACCCGTGATCCACTGAAGCAACTGCTCACCCGCCAGGCGACACTCGCGCAAACCGGATTCGCTGAGCACTCTTTGGCTATCCGGAGTCCCTGCCAAAGCATCACCATGACGCATAATGCAAAGCTGCATGAGTTAATCTCCGGATATTAAGACGAATAATCACGATAGCTGATTTTCTCCATGGAAGCATCTTTAATGCCATGATCGATGAAAAGCGTTCCGTCACCGAAAACGTTCGTGGGATTCCATAATCTCGGCTTCGGGTAACGTGAATTCGACATCGCTGGCGTGGTTGCTTTTCAGGAAAGCATCAGTGAGCTCACTCACGGCTGCATTATCAAAGACAATACGATAGAGCGCCGATACCAAAGGCATATCAATTCTGTCTTGCTCCGCGCGTTGGTAAATCAGTTTCAATGTATTTACCCCTTCGGCGACTTGTCCCAGCGATGAAACGGCTTCATTGAGTGACAAACCATTCCCTAATGCGACGCCTACACGATAATTTCGGGAGAGCGACGAGGAGCACGTCACGATAAGATCGCCCACACCGGCCAAGCCCAGAAATGTCATCGGATTGGCACCCAGACTAACAGCGAAACGACTCATTTCCGCCAAGGCACGGGTGATCAACATGCTCTGTGTGTTTTCCCCCATCCCCTTGGCATGTGCGATTCCAGAAGCAATGGCATAAATATTTTTTAGAGACCCAGCGAGCTCGACCCCATAACGATCATTACTGGCATATACACGAAAATAGTCACACGTTAGCGTACGCTGAACCAGGGTACGGGTATACTCGTCATCACTGGCAATAACGGTGCCGGTCAACTGATACTGTGCCACTTCCGCCGCAAGATTTGGCCCCGATAAAGCACCAATATGTTGGCTAACAGTCTCTTCAGCCAAAATCTCGCTCATCAAGGTAAAATGCTCGGCCTCAATCCCTTTCGTCGTGCTCACGACAATAGTGTTCTCTTTGATATAGGGAGCAAAGGCCTTGACGACGCCACGAAAAGCCTTGGAAGGTATGGCAACAAGTACCAGAGTCGCTGAATCAAGCACCCAAGCCATATCCGTGGAAGCCACGACTGCGTCACTGATCGGATAATCAGGCAGATATGCAGCATTACGGTGGCACGTGTTAATGCTTTCGACCAGCGCTGGATCTCTCATCCACTGCCTGACCGAGGCTCCTCCTGATGCGGCTATGCTCGCCAAGGCAGTACCAAAACTGCCTCCCCCCATTACAGCCACGCGTGGTAGGCTCACGTCCATTATCAACTCTCACTTCTAGAGGCTATATCCTTCATAGGAAGGGCTATTGACCACCATTTTAATCTGCGAGGCCATTCTCGGAAAGCATTATTAAATCGATGCGTGGAGGGTATTATCAAGGAAAAGCGATAAATACGAGAAGAGAGTGAAACTATTTATGACTCAATATTCAAAAATTGACAACATCTATCTCGGCAATAAGCACTATATATTACATTAAATATAGCCATCTAAAATATCTGGCAACATGAAAACTGTAAAATGTATTAAAGTTAACAACATCAGCATTGAAATAGAGGCAACACATTAGTATCGATATATGCTTTATATCGAATTCAATTCTTTAGCCAAGAAAAAAATTAAATTTTCACGAAACAATCACTGAAAACGATATCAAAATCGTCTACCAGTAGTATGGTTTCGACAGGCGGACATACATGAAAAATCGAGAACATTAAAAAAGAGGCCGGAGCCCCTTTTTTAATGTCAGATGAGAAAAAACCATCTATATTACTCGGAAGCTTGAAGCCATCCCTCTACAGTATCGTTGCCATATTCGGCTTTCCACTCTTTCAACTGCTTATGGTTACCACCACGAGTTTCGATAGTTTCATTGGTATGAGGATTAACATATACCTTGAGAGCACGTTTTTTACGACCTGAATTTGCTGAAGTCGCAACAGGGGCGGCAGCTGATTTGGGATCCAGAAGTTCAATGACTTCCTTATTGGATTTACCATATGAGTTGATCAGCTTCTCAAGTTTTTCCTTGAATTCAATTTCCTGCTTGAAGCGCTCGTCATTTGCCATCTTGGCCAATTGGTTTTGGATATTTTCCAATTCCTGCTTCAAAGCATAATATTCGGTTATCTTTGCCATAATAAGAAATCCATAAAACAGAAGAGTGCAGGTTATTCACTGCTTAAGTACATTCTATATAGAATGTAGACGCTACGCTATAGTAAATATCATTATTGACGACAAAAAATGTTATTTTTTTCATCGACTACATCTTCGAACGATATCATCTCATCTAGCTATCAAGAAGAACATGAAAGACAAATAAATCCTGATACTTCAGAGGGCCTTTCATAATATTCAGCATTTGGTTGAGGTGTAAACGGGTCACTAATTAATGATTTTAAACGTTTGAATACGGAATCGTCATTATTTTCTTGCAATGAAGTGATCGCTTCCTGCAGCAAATGAGTCCGTAAAATATACAGAGGATTCACTCTATCCATATGAAGTTTACGTTCAGCATGAGAACGAGACTCAAGTAACAAACGATCATGATAGCGCGTGAGCCACTTTTGAAGTGCTGAGGAATGGCCCAGCTCTTCGAGTATGATGGGGTCTGGGCCAGAGTCATTCCAGGATGACAGAACGCGGAATGCACGATGATAATCGTGACCTTCATGCAAAAGAAGCGATAAAAACTCGCCGACCAACTGCGGATCATCCGCTTGCTCTGTTACCAACCCCAAACGTGCACGCATTCTTTCACCATAGGACTGATTTACCCGCTCTCCATACTTGTCGAGCTGATGGCTCAATGCATCACGCGCAGTTTCGTCATCACCCAACTCCTCACTGACAAGGGGGACACAAGCAGAAGCAAGACACCCCAGGTTCCACATACCGATGGAGGGTTGTTGAGAGAATCCGTAACGATTATGCATATCACTATGATTGGGATTGAAATCAGGGTGGAATTTTTCCTGAAATGCATACGGGCCATAGTCGAAGGTAATCCCAAGTATGGACATGTTATCAGTATTCATCACACCATGAACGAACCCCATTGCCTGCCAGGCAGCAATCATGTCTGCCGTTGCTTTGGCGATTTCACCAAACATCGCCAGAGTCGGGCTTTGCTTCTCTGCGCATTCAGGAAAGAAATGGCGACATGTAAAATCTGCCAGAAGCCTGAGTAAATGCCACTCCCCCTGATGTGCCAGCCATTCGAAGTGTCCGAATCGAATATGGCTGGGCGCTACTCGGATCATACTGGCTGCAGGCTCCCACTCCTCACGTCTGACGCTTTCATCATGAACGGCCATGGCCAAGGCACGGCTGGTGGGAATATTCAATGAGGCCATGGCTTCGCTCACCAGATACTCGCGTACAGTGGAACGCAGCACGGCATTACCATCACCCTGTCGCGAATAAGGCGTTCTACCGGCGCCTTTTAAATGCCAATCAAAATACTGACCTGATGCCGTACACCACTCTCCCAGTAGAAGCCCACGACCATCACCCAGATCAGGATTGTAGTAACCAAACTGGTGCCCGGTATATTTCTGCGCCAATGGCTGCATTCCAGGTAGCAAATGCCGGCCAGCGAGCAAAGACTCCAAAGACGCCTTTGTCGTCAATGAAGGTAAAATTTCAAGTAGCTCACAGCACTGATCACTCACGTCAATCAAACGGGTACCATGGCGTGGGGCAGGTAATTGTCTTGTAAAAAAGGAAGCCGGCAAGGAAGCGTACCTATTATCAAAACGATTCAATGCGGCATCCCCTACATTATCGCTCGATGTGGCCTGTTCACTCTTCGGTTGTGAAAAAACAAGCGGTGAAAAATCCGTCATTAAAAAGCATCACCCAACATCAGCATGAATTAAAAGCACAAGCAGTCATGTAATTTCATCAAACGCTATCGATCATGATCAGACTGATAAAATCAATAATCGTTCACACGTTCATTGTCGAAGTGTGATTATATTGTCGAAATTATTTCCATACCGAGGTTGATATACACGGCCCATCCACAACACCTTGGGTATTCAGCAAGAGATTAATTATTTCTTCTCATTACTCACATACGTATCCACACACCTTTTTTCTCTAGAGAAAACAAGTTGGCGCTTTTCAGGTAAGTATCCAATGCTAACGCACTGCCTCAAAGAAGGGAGAGAACTCCAGGGAACCCGCTCGAAGAGAATCGATGGAAATAAAAAATCGTCATGGAATATAGAACTGACTATGCTTATTGGTGTCTTCATGTAGCGGTCACGTTAGCGCTATAATGCATATGATTCCGATAAGAAGAAACCGTGCCAATCATGAGACGACAAGCATTATCGTAATGATACATGTATTCAACAAGCATGATTTCATACACCACAACCATGAGCCCCATACGCAACTCGGGTATTACATAGAAAAACCGGTGAAATGAAAACAATGTGTGTCTATTTACATAGGTCATCCTTCATTATCTATAATGCTTGTCAACTATTAAAAACCGATGGCACCTTACGTGTGCCCACGACTGACTGATGAACGACCAGTGTCTGGTTAACGTCACATCGGCTCACGCACATATTAAACATTAGAACTGTAAAGACTTGGGGTACGTATGAGGATATTGCTGGTAGAAGATGATCCATTGCTGGGTGATGGCGTAGACACTGCACTAACCCATGATGGATATGAGGTAAATTGGGTAAAAAGCGGTGAAGAAGCACTGGATGCCCTCAAAAATGAAGAATTTTCTGCTGTCTTGCTTGATTTAAGCCTCCCCGGCATTGATGGCATGGATGTACTGGAGGAACTACGCCAGTCCGATAACCTTCCTGTGGTTATTCTTACCGCACGAGATGCCGTTAATGATCGTGTGACAGGGCTGGATGCAGGCGCTGACGATTATATCCTCAAGCCCTTCGAGCTGGATGAATTGCTGGCGCGTTTACGCATGGTCATTCGTCGTTCAACAGGCCGCGTATCCCAGTTGATAACAGTAGGCAATCTCATCATTGATGAAAACCGTCGTGAAGTTCGCTGGCATGACGACATCATTAAACTGGGACGCCGTGAATTCGCACTTCTACTGGAACTGGCAAGTCATCCTGGTGAAGTCCTTACGCGCCCACATCTCGAACAATTGTTGTATGGCTGTGATGATGAAGTCGAATCGAATGCGCTCGAAGTGCATATTCACCATTTGCGCAAAAAACTGTCACCCAAACTAATCGTGACCCTGCGTGGCATCGGATATCGAATGGTTGAAGAAATCGAATAATTCGAGCATATTCATACTGCATGCAAGTTCGGAAAAAAAGCCATGGGTGCAGCAAGGCTCATGGCTTTTATTGCCGAGTATCCCCTCTTTCCATACTCTCGACACGAGTCACCAATATCCATACATAGACGACCTTTGCCTTGTTGTTTTCCACGAAAAATTCACTGAAGCAAATTCAGTGCGAAATAGACGTATTCGTTACTAGCGTCTGGAATGGCAGCACTTTAATCATGCATATTTGGCTCAATTCACGCGGTAGAATCTCTTGAAAGTGAAACTACGCTCTTTTTCAAAAAAAACGATGCCCTCTATCCATGGCTATTTGACTCAGGCAATTCTGCTGATTCTTGTCGCCAGCAGTGTGGCTTCCGTGGCGGCCTCCTATATTCTATTTCGCGGAGAGATGCGTGCTGTCTATGATACCCAACTGGCAACGGTAAGCGGCGTTGTCTCGGGTATCATTAGCAACACCACAACTGATGATCAGTTGAAAAACATCGCCGAACAGCTCAGCTTGCAAACGATGGAGACCCATTTCTATCGTATCAACCACCCTATCATTGATGGGCCTGAAGCTGAGGTCTTGCGAAAAAAGCCAGTGAGCCCTTTCCCTTCGAATGACAACACCAAATCAGCATTTGCCATTGCAATCTGGTCGGAACGAGGACAGCCCCGCATTGTCAGCCATACGTGGCTGAGAGAAAGAGTAAAACCTATTCCTTTTCCCGGACACGCAGGTTTCTGGTGGGAAAATTATCACGGTGTCACATGGCGCGTTTATTGTCGTTTTGATAGCGATAGCCATAACTGGATCATGATAGGTCTTAGAAGAAACGTCCTTGTACAGCTCTCAAGCCGCATGGTACTGGCAGAATGGACAGCGGATGCCCTCAGTGTCGTATTGGCAGCTCTATTGATTTATAACGTCATCCGTCGTGCCATTCGTCCTATCAATATGCTATCGAAACAGCTGAAACGCAGAGATGAGCAGGATCTATCGCCGGTCAAAAAAGAGGTACCTATCGAACTGGATGGCTTGAAAACGTCGCTCAATGACTTTATGGAAAGACTGAACAAAGCCATCGAGCAGGAACGTAGATTCACCGCAGATGCGGCACATGAGCTTCGTACGCCTCTTGCCGCACTCAAAATCCATCTCGACAATATTCGCCATGCCCCCCCCGAAAAAGCCGCGCTATCGCTGGAAAAAATCCGCTTGGGTATCGAGAGGCTTCAACGTGTCATAGATCAGTTACTTACCCTTGCTCATGTAGACCGTCATACGCCTACTGAAAAATCATTGATCGGCCTTTACCCTATCGCTGCACAGCTTGCAGGCGAAATGCTTCCCATAGCAGAAAAACGCGGCCAGCAATTAAGCATCACGGGTCTCAGGCAAATCACTATCAAGGCCAACGCAACTGAAACAGGTATACTGCTCAGGAATTTGCTGGACAATGCATTGCGTTATACCCCCGAAGGCGGCACGGTCGAATTACATTTGGCAGAAGAGCTCAATGGAGCCCCCAGCGTTAGCGTCATTGATGATGGGCCGGGTATTGCTCCCGAACTGATTGACCATGTCACTGACCGTTTTCGTCGCGGCAACAATCCTGATATGGCAAGTGGTAGTGGGTTGGGATTATCTATTGTGAGTGGCCTGCTTAAAAGCCAGCAAGCAACCCTGAGTCTAGACAATATTCCCACAGGTGGTTTGAAAGCCAAAGTGGTATGGAATAATAAAGCACACTAAAAAAACCCCTGAGGCAATGCAACGACCTCAGGGGATTGTATGCTGATGCTCCAAACATTAGTGCATACAAGGTCAGGTGTGCTGAGCCTCCCCGGCACTTACACAAGCTGGCCGTATACAGCCAGCTATAGTAAGCCACTCACAGAGGAGACATCGCTGGCTCTTGCAACGCTTGAAAAAACGATGAAGAAACCAGCGACTTCAAGGGGGCCGCAACACTGACGCTTAATGGACGAGTAACGTATTCAACCGCTTAACGTACGCTGCAGGATCATCCAGCTGCCCTCCTTCGGCAATAATAGCCTGATCGAGGATAACATTGGCCAGATCGTCGAACCCTTCACCTTTCAAACCATCAAGACGATTTACCAGCGGATGTTCCGGATTGATCTCCAGAATCGGCTTGGACTCAGGCACAGGCTGCCCCGCTGCTTCCATCAGCTTGCGCATTTGGGCACCCATATCATTTTCGTCCAGCACAACACACGCAGGCGAATCCGTTAGACGATGCGTAACGCGTACTTCGGAGACACGCTCACCAAGATCGCTTTTGAGTCGCTCAACCAATTCTTCTTTGGCCTTGGCGCTCTCTTCCTGAGCCTGTTTTTCGGCTTCGTCTTCCACGCCACCCAGATCCAGGTTGCCCTTGGCAACATCAACGAGCGACTTGCCATCGAATTCGGTCAGATGAGACATCAACCACTCATCAACGCGGTCAGTCAGCAGCAGTACCTCAATCCCTTTCTTACGGAAAATCTCAAGATGCGGGCTATGGCGCGCAGCGTTATAGCTTTCAGCCAGCAGGTAATAAATTTTTTGCTGGCCTTCTTTCATGCGCTCTACGTAATCGCTCAAGGATACATTTTGAACGGATGAATCCGATTGAGTCGAGGCAAAGCGAAGTAGCCCAGCGATTTTTTCACGATGACTATAATCTTCTGCTGGCCCTTCCTTGAGGACAGAACCGAACTGATTCCAGAATGTTTGGTATTTTTCGGAATCTTTTGTCAGCTTGCTCAGCATATCCAGCACACGTTTGGTAAGTGCACCTTTGAGCTTTTCAACCTGCGGATCTTTCTGAAGAAGCTCACGTGAGACGTTCAAGGATAAGTCACGGGTGTCAATAACACCTTTAATGAAACGCAAGTACAACGGCAGGAACTGTTCCGCATCATCCATGATGAAGACGCGTTGTACATAGAGTTTCAGACCTCTGACACCTTCACGCTGATAGAGATCGAAGGGTGCCTGAGAAGGTACATATAGAAGACTCGTATACTCAAGCTTGCCTTCAACCTTGTTATGGCTCCAGGTCAATGGATCGGAGAAATCGCCGGTCAAGTGTTTATAAAACTCTTTGTACTCGTCTTCCGTAATTTCACTTTTTGGACGTGTCCAGAGGGCCTGCGCCTGGTTGACAGTTTCCCACTCGGTAGACACGACCTTTTCACCCTCATCCCCTTCTTCTTCGTTCACTTTTTCCATGCGAACAGGGAGATCGATATGATCAGAGTATTTTCTAACCAAAGAACGTAGGCGATAGTCATTGGCAAATTCGTGGGCATCACTACGCAGGTGCAGCAGAATTTCAGTCCCATGGTGTTCACACGTGATGGGCTCGATGGTGAACTCACCTTCTCCTCGGGATATCCACTCGGTACCACTCTCGGACGTATCACCCGCCAAACGGGTACGAACGCGTACTTTATCTGCCACAATAAAGGCAGAATAGAAGCCAACACCGAATTGACCAATAAGAGCCGCATCTTTTTTCTGCTCGCCGCTCATCTGCTTGATGAACTCGGCTGTGCCCGAACGGGCAATTGTTCCCAAATTGCTAATGACATCATCGCGGCTCATACCAATTCCGTTATCGCGGATCGTTAGCGTATGTGCCTCGGAATCAAATGTGATATCGACATGAAGATGACTGTCGCCTTCATACAGAGCATCGTCACTTAATGCTTTGTAGCGTAATTTGTCACACGCATCGGCTGCATTCGAGATAAGCTCTCGCAGAAATATTTCGCGGTTGGAATAGAGCGAGTGAATCATCAGGTGCAACAGCTGTTTGACTTCAGTTTTAAAGCCAAGGGTTTCCTTGTGCTGACTCCCTGATTGATCAGAACTCACAGTATCACCATCAGACGTGTTGGTAGCGTGGGTAGTATCTTCAGCCATGAGCAGATATTCTCCAAATGAAACAGGTAGGCAAGGCAGATCATCAACTGCACTGACTACAGGATAGATAACGGTATAAATTCAGCCTAACCATAAAAGAGACGCCATGGTCACACTGAGGAGATAGTCTCCAGATGGAGAGATATATGTGGTTCACCCCTCTTTTTTTCAAGGCTGTTTTTTCTTTCGAACATGTCTTTGCCTGCAACATCGCCTTGTCAGTAATCTCGAGTTTGCTGACAACCTCGCCATAGGATTACTTTCAATATCAATGAAGCAACATAACGAGAGGTAATAAACGTACAACACTCTCCATCAACAAGGAAACAACTCTGGTAAGGGTGAAAAAGACGGATTTCGTGTGGGATGTGATGCATGAAAAGAGGATATTATGTCAGCAGCGTGATGCTATCGATCAACAAGGGTTCAGACTCTATCACCATAAAGTATGAATAGTGGCATAAAAGCGTAGAAAAACGTCAAAATCAGGCATCCGGCACTTTACTACTCGTCAGAACTCAAGCATTGTGATCACACATGCACAATTCAAATATTATGTTGTGCTGACAGAATTCCGGACGTTATACAGACAGTGGCATATTCGGATGACGCCTGATTGATCATTCCCTGTATATTCGACAATGCCTTATACACCCTTTTTACCACCGTCTACTTATAGAGGATTTGATGTGTTGAAGAAAACGGGTACTTCCTTCTATCGTAGACTTCTCGCGCAGCCTGTACGTTCTGGCTTGAATATGGGAGCCAGCCTTTTTCTTTCGCTCTCTACTATATCAATTGCACACGCAGCACCGGATGACGCTGCCATGCAGACAGCCTTGGCCAATGCCCGCCAGGGAAACTGGGACATGGTTAATGAGACGGGACCAATCCAACAGGATCCACTGTTTGGATACCTCGCCTACCACCAGTTACGTCAGGAACTCCCCGATGCGTCCCCCGCGACTGTAAACGCGTTTATCAGACGCTACAGTGATTCCCCCATCTCTGAATGGATGCGTGGACAGGCACAAAATGCCTATGGGCAAAGTGGCAACTATTCGGCCCTGTTGGCAGTCAGTAATGGCGTCCCCAAGGGGACAGTGCGTCAATGCTATTACTACACCGCTTTGCTCGGCACTCATCCAGCGGAGGCTGCCAGAGGTGGTGTCAAGCTTTGGGAAGTCGGTCACTCCCAACCCTCTCAGTGTGATACCCTCTTTGACGCGCTGCGCGCACGTGGCGTCCTCACTGCCAGTAATGACTGGACGCGGCTGATGCTTGCCTGGGAGTCAGGTAACCCCAGCCTGGTGACATTTGTTCGCAATAATATGGATGAACCACAATGGACCGATGCATTAGCCGCTTTTGACCGCGTCTATGCCGACCCTTCTCTGGTAAGCAGTATCCCCCAGCGACTCGGACCCGATGCTTCTGCAAGCGGAAAGCTCATGGTAGCGGCCTACACAGCATTGGCTAAAGCCTATCCGCAAACGGCTCTACAGGCCTGGCAATCCAGCCGCAATAATGGTCAGTTGTCCTCTACCCAACAGAAGGCGATTGAGCATGCCATTGCATTTAATGTGATGGTCAATCAGGTCAGTAATAGTTTGCCCTGGGTAGATAGAGTGCTTCCCGGACTCAATGACAATGCCCTGTATGAATTAAGAATCCGTACGGCCCTTGCCAGCCGTGATTGGGCCGGTGTTTATCGCCTGGTTCCCAATATGCCTGCCAATTTACGTGCGGACCCACGCTGGGAGTACTGGTATGCTCGCGCAGCAGGCCAACTGGGGCAGAACCGTGTCGCCTTGCATGCGTATGAAGTGGCCGCCAATGGTCGGGACTTTTATGCCTTTGCGGCGGCAGATCATATTCACCGCCCATATGCGATGAACGACAGTACTCAGCCGGTATCACCTGAAAGTATCCGGGCCATGGGTCAGGTACCTGCCATTCAACGCGTGGCAGAGCTTTACCGAATTGATGAACCAGGGCTCGCGTACAGTGAATGGACCTACAAACTGGCCCACTCCAACAAATTCACTAAAACAGTGATGGCCGCCTATGCCATTCAGCAACGCTGGTTTGGATTGGCCGTAACAGCCTCCATTACCGCGAAGGATTGGGATGCTCTTTCGTGGCGATTCCCCCCTGCCTATCAGGACCAGTTTATTCACTGGGGACATGAAAATCAGGTGGATCCCTATTTGTTGATGGCGATTGCACGGCGTGAAAGCGCCTTCAATCAAGCGGCGTATTCCCCTGTAGGAGCACGCGGGTTAATGCAGCTAATGCCGGCAACTGCCAGATTAACCGCGCGTCGCAATGGGCTATCTTATGCGGGTGCTGCTGATTTGAATGATCCAGAGACCAATATCATGTTGGGTTCTGCTTATATCAGTTCAATGCTGGATCGCTACAACGGCAACCCTATCGCCGCTACCGCAGCGTATAATGCGGGGCCCGGCCGTGTGGACCAATGGTTGTCGTCGAACGATCAACCGTTTGATCTCTTTGTTGAAAGCATTCCATTCAGGGAAACTCGTGCCTATGTACAAGCCGTCATGAGCTATCGCACCATTCTGGCCAGTATGGCCAAGGGCACGAGTGTCGGTGTGCATATGCTGACGAATGAACAGCGGAATGCAGATTATGGTCCCGGCCTAATTAGTCTGAATTGATAAAGGCTTAATGACACCTGGATGATCGAAGGCAACACATCGTCATGTCATGCTTCACGATGTCAGTGCCATAAAAAACCCCGAACCAGCTCGCGTACTGAGGCTGATTCGGGGTTTTTCATAAGCAGGGTATCAAACGATGATACCCATCCATTTCATTGCTACATAAGTCACTCATGCTCTGAGTGACGAACGAGCAATCGTTGGAATGCACATTGCGGGGAAAATATTCCCTTCAACGCATCAATTGTTGTTACGATTCATCTCGATATTGCGTATTGAAACCTGATCATTTAACGTCCAGAAGTCATACAGGACACCCAACAGAAAGATTCCTCCTGTCAGGAAGTAAACGATACCCGAAATCCATTTTCCCATATACATTCTGTGCAAACCAAAAATACCCAGGAATGTCAGAAGTATCCAGGCAATCGAATAATCAATGCCACCCAAGCGGAAGCGTAAATCTGCATGCCGACTCATACTTGGAATGAGAAAAACGTCAATCGCCCAACCAATCAAAAAAAGTCCGCCGGTCAAAAACCATAGCGTCCCGGTGGCAGGTTTTCCATAATAGAAACGGTGAGCACCGGTAAAACCAAAGATCCACAGCAAGTAACCGATGGCTACGCTGTGTGTTTTCTGCTGAGAGGCTTCTGCGCCCATAATGTGCGTCACTCCTTGAAATAATATGCAAACGATAACACCCCTGCATGATGTCCATACCGCAGGCCTGTGAACTGACTCTATCACTCTCAATGGGGGTGACCAGGGGGAATCACAAGGAAACCTGTCAATTTTACACAGTTGTCATTTTAGGGAAGAAAGGAAAAAGCAATATAACCGCTATGTAATACACCCTGAATATGCCTTGTGACCGAAAGCAATCGCTCAGCCAGTCAAACGGCGTGATTGCCATAGGCCCGGGAAAGTGACGGGGGCCTTCTGCCTACGCACAGACTTGAATACATCGCGTTCAAGGACATCGCCAGATGTCAATGTGGCTCGTCAACACTCATTGACCAATGAACGAGCGTATAATGTGCGACCACGCAGCCAAAAGAGCAAGTCAAACCAGCAAGCTTCAAAGATACCGCTGCATCTTTAAGAGATTAGCGACATGCTCTTCTTCCGCAAATGTTTCGAAACCCATCCGCTCATAAAGCCTTCTGGCAGGATTCTCGGCGAATACCTTGAGAGTGAGACGCTTGATCTGAAGGGAACGACAATAGTCGACCCAGGCATTTAGCACTTCACAGCCCTTCCCCTGCCCCCGAAGGCCATCATCCAGATGTAATTCACGCAGATGGCAATGTTCTTCATCCAGAACACTCCAGGCAATCACCCCGGTCGGTTTCCCGTTATCAAAACGCAATAGCGCGTCGAAGTCATACCACTGGCTCATGAACATCTCATGACTGAACCGCATGTGACGACGGTGCCAATAGGGAAGCATGGTATAAGCGACAAGCGCGCAGGCAAATCGGGCATGATTGGGGGTGACAGCATCCCGCCACTCAGGCGGGAAGCCGGGATAAGAACACTGATCGAGGACCTTTTCGGTTGACTCAGTCATTCAGTGAAAAACCTCTACCCTGAAAAGTGGTTCACCCTGGAAGAACCAGGGTAAGGATATGGAGAAATACTTCACATAAATGCCAGCATACCGTCCTGCTCCACCATGTCATGGAGAAAACAGACAATGTACAACAAGGCAAACCAAAACAACTCAAATTACAACACCGGCCACAACAGCTAAACAAGCCGCCATTAACAGGCCAACATACGTTGACTTTAGCTACTGGTTACTGGCTACTGGCAGCTGTTGACTCCTGTTGGCCATCGCCTGCTAATTAGCCGTTATCTCCGACGGAGCCCGTATTGGAATCCTGAGCCCCATTACTTGACGAAGTGCCATTGGCATTGGCAGCGTTGTTGCTGTTCATAGCATTGCCATTGTTACTGTTGCCCGTACCATCATCTGAATTATTGGGACCTGAGGCGCCTTCAGGCGCCCCACCTTCCAGTGTACCCGATTGGGGGTTGCTGGGAGCATCATTGCCTGAGCCGCTATTCGAGGGATTACCTGCATTACTGGACTGTCCTGAATTATCTCCAGTATTGGCGTTGCTGTCATCGCTCCCACTATCGTCACTGTCGGAATCCAGCATATTATTCTGGTTATCCGAATTGGCATCTGTATCATCCTGATCCTGATCGGATGCATCGCCCGACTGCTGATCGGGCGCTGAGGCACTATTATTCTGGGGAGCCAGATTATTCGCAGGATGTGATGCGGCCTTGTCTTGCTCAGGATGATCACACCCGGCAAGCCCTAACGCAGTCAACAGTGCCAACCCACTGAAAATGGCTAATTTCTTACTCACAACCGATGCTCCCTACCTGAAACTGTATACTTTATTAAGACATTATAAAAAGATGAGAGTTCATTACCCTCTTGATCATGATTGCATAGATGTTCAAAGAAACAATCACGATTACCGCTATCAACGGTTGATATTGAAAAACAACTATCCGTCACCTGGAAGCACTATGGCTAACCCGTGCGACAAACGGAAAAAGACACCACTCACGCAGGCTGGTCAGTGAACCGGACTCCGCCTTTGAACGTCCTTCCCTGCCAGCCCTATTAGCTATTTCCATCCACTACTAAAATGAATAATTCATATTGGCTATGTCACAGTGAAGGCGCAGGCAAATACTACCAGACGTCAATCATCGTCGTCTGCATCATCATACCCGGCTGTGCTCTTGCGAGGACGATGTTTATTGCGTTCCAGCAACTTGCTGTTTTCGGGAATGACAACCTCGATGGCCTGGGAGACCACCTCAAAACGGGCATGTGTATATTCCTGCATCTCGCCATCGAGGGTCATCGGAATTGCTTTTTTGCTTTCGATTTCAACCCAGGGAACGCGGAAATAACGGACCAAATCACCCTCAGGTGAAAGGTGTTCAAGCTCCCTCAATAACTTCGGCACCTTGCGCAAACCAAAGCCTTCGATGACCAGTACATCCAACAGCCCATCGTCGACAAAAGCCTTGGTGGTGAGCTCCTGCGCTCCACCTGCCTGACGCCCGTTGCCCACGGCCACCACCACCATGGATGCATCACTTTCAAAGCCGGGCATGCGTAATTTCCCCTGATAGGGAGAAAAACTGAGAATACGCACAGCCCCCACCAGGGAGTAGGCCCCGCCGCCAAGCATACGCTTTAACATGGCAGGGGTGCTGGCGGTGACAGAAGCACCAAAACCGCCCGAGACAACGTTAATAAAATAAGTGTCAGCCACTTTACCAAGGTCAATCGGCTGGGCATCTTCCCTGACGGCGAAAGCAAATGCTTCCGGCGGATTAAGGGGTACGCCTGCTGCACGGGCGAAATCATTGGCAGTCCCCAATGGGATAATGCCCAGCGAAGGGCGGTACTCTTCGGGTAATTTCATCAGAGCATTGGCTGCGCCATGCAGAGTTCCGTCGCCACCTCCCACAATCACGCGCTCGACCCCATTGGCACTCGCCTGATGGATAAAATCTTCTATATCACTCCCCTCCCACGTTACACGTACGTCTACACCGATTCCCTGCTTGCGTAGTCGGTTTACCATCTTGCGTAACTTGGGCTGATCCGAAGACTTGCCGTTTAGAATCAATCGTATGCTGCTCAAGGGAGCTCCTTAAGGGCCAACACTGGAATAAAGCTATTACATGAGAGAGTAGCGGTTTTCTCGTTCAATCAATAGTACATAGTCGAAAAATTGCTAAAATTTCATCACTGTAAACCTTATAATATAATTAGGTTGACATATACCTTATAAAATCCGGACACTATGGGCTACATCATCTATAAGCAACGTGGTAACGAGCCGTTCTTCAGTGAAGCAACAGGAACAGCAGGAACAACACCGGGGCTTTCGAGCCGGATATCGGGAGGCGCGGCACATATCGCATCGCCATTCAGATCACTCCCGCTCGTGCCATTCAGGCCAACAACCATTATCAGCCCTTGATATTCAGGTAAAGATAACCGATGACCGCTTTACGACATGACTGGCAACGCAGTGAAATCGAAACACTACTGACACTCCCTTTTACAGAGCTTCTGTTTCGCGCACAACAGACGCATCGGCGACATTTCGACCCTACTGCGATTCAGGTGTCGACGCTACTCTCCATCAAAACAGGCGCATGCCCGGAGGACTGTAAGTATTGCCCTCAATCCGGGCATTACAACACCTCACTGGAGAAAGAGAAGCTCATGCAGGTCGAGCGCGTATTACAGGAAGCGCAGGCGGCCAAAGAGATCGGGGCGACCCGTTTTTGTATGGGCGCCGCATGGAAACACCCGAGCGTGAAAGACATGCCTTATGTGTTGGAAATGGTCAAAGGGGTACGTGCGCTGGGCATGGAAACCTGTATGACGTTAGGACGACTCAGCCAATCACAGGCAGAAGCGCTGGCCGATGCAGGGCTCGATTACTACAACCATAATCTGGATACCTCACCAGAATTCTACGCCAACATCATCACGACGCGTACCTATAGTGAACGGCTCGAGACATTAGGCCATGTAAGAGACGCAGGAATGAAGATTTGTGCGGGCGGCATTGTCGGGATGGGCGAATCCGTCAAGGACCGCGCCGGCCTGCTTCAGCAGCTGGCCAATCTGCCTGTTCATCCTGAAAGCGTCCCCATCAACATGCTGGTCCGTGTTAAAGGGACACCCTTGGCAAACGCCGAGGATCTGGACCCTTTCGAGTTTGTCCGAACCGTCGCCGTTGCCCGTATTCTGATGCCCCACTCACGTGTCCGTCTAGCCGCAGGGCGCGAACAAATGAGTGATGAACTACAAGCACTCACCTTTATGGCAGGCGCCAATTCCATCTTTTACGGAAAACGACTACTCACAACGCCCAATCCGGAAGAGGATCACGACCATCAACTGTTCCAACGGCTGGGTCTGAAGACAGAGCGTCGCGAAGAGTTTGATGACAGCACGCTCACGCAGGCACTGGATGCCAGCCTACAGGCCAATCGAGCGTCAGAACTGGCCGTGGATGCCATGGCATCTTCCACCCACTGAACCAATGATTCAATCGTAATCGATCGTCCAAAACGCTCCTTTATGGTCAGGATACTTACATCACATCGTCATGACAGATTCACTTGATCAGTGGTTGTCAGCACAGCTGGACATCCGAAAAGCCCAACACCGGTATCGAACTCGGTGGCTGAATTCGTTTCCATCCTCCGCTACTCCCTCTTCAAATGTAGGGTCGGCAGTCGATTTTTCCGGCAATGATTATCTGGGACTAAGCAAGGCCCCCCAAGTGTGTGAAGCACTCGCAGAAGGCGCCAAACGCTATGGTGCCAGCGCCACGGCTTCACCACTGGTCGGCGGATATTTCGACGTCCATCAACGCCTGGAGGCCCTGATCTCTGAGTGGACCCAACGCCCTGCGGCCCTCCTTTTCCCCACAGGCTTCCAGGCCAACCTGGGGGTACTGGATGCACTGACACACCCCGCTAGCCACTGTTTTCATGACCGACTCAACCATGCCTCGTTGTTGGATGGTACGCGCCTGAGTGGTGCCAAAAGCGAGCGTTATCGTCATTTGGACATGATTCATCTGGACAAGCGCATGACGGCTGTATCTGCACGTCAAAGTGAACCGCAGAAAGTGGTAATCAGCGATGCCGTTTTTAGTATGGAAGGTGATATAGCTCCCCTTCAGGAACTGGCCGACATCGCCCAACAACATGCAGCCTGGCTAGTGATCGATGATGCCCATGGCGTAGGGGTGCTGGGAAAGGATGGTGGCGGTGCCTGCGTGGAGGCTGCGCTCTCGCATAAAGAAGTCCCTGTGGTGATTGGCACACTGAGTAAGGCATTGGGCGGGCAAGGCGCCTTTGTGGCAGGTAGCCAAGCGCTGATTGATACATTGATTCAACTCGCGCGCCCCTACGTTTTTTCAACGGGGCTGGCTCCTGCACAAGCCTGCGCAGCGGAAGCCGCCATTCACCTTTGCCGCGATGAACCCGAGCGTCGCCATCAACTGCATGAGGTCATCCATTATTTTCGTGCCGCGGCAGAAGCTGAGAGCCTTCCTCTATTACCGAGTCGTACCCCCATTCAAGCCATAGTGACAGGGGATGAAACACGCACGCTCGCCATTGCAGAATCTCTGAAAGCACAGCAATTGTATGTAGGTGCGATACGTCCGCCAACGGTGCCTATCGGGAAATCTCGCCTGCGCATTACCCTCAATGCCACGCATACCCGGCAACAGATAGACAGGCTTGTCGATCACCTGGCGAAAGCACTTCAAGAGCATTAACTACCCGCGTGGCTCTGCTCTTACACACCCGGTTGTCAGCGCCAAATGACTGCCATGGATATAAACAGTGATACCCATATCAAATGAGATACCCAATCCTGCTCATATTCACAATGATGAAACCCGACATACCCATGAAACGCAGTATGACACTCAGTATACGCAGAGTGGGCAACAGAGCACCGCGCCAGGGAGTGTGGCTATGAAAAACCGAAAGGACGAATTCGCAGCGAGTATCAACATAAAGGTACTTTCAGGTTGGGGGATGCCTGCCGGTGTCCTGGCGCCCTTCGCGCAGGCTCTTCGTCAATGCGGTCAACAACTTGATAGAGGCGAATTCAGGGTAGACGAATGGGATGCACACACACTGATGTCATGGGCTACCTCATGGGCGCATGAATCGTCAGAAAAGAACACGGGTGAAATACCTGATCGCCCAACCCCTGTAACAAGTATTGAGGATGAACACATACTGGAACGTGCAGCGATTGCACTTGGGTTATCAACTAACACCCAGCGTCATGGAACCACAGCATCAGAGGCTCCAAAAGAGTGCTGGCTGATCGGTTGGTCATTGGGTGGTATGTTGGCTGTCGCATTGGCCCACCGTTATCCCGAGCCCGTGACAGGAGTCATCACACTAGGCGCCAATGCCTGCTTTTCGACACAGGCAGATTGGCCGAACGCCATGCCCCGCTCTACCTTCGAGCAATTTTACAAACGCTTCCAACGCTCACCGGAACGTGCACTAAAACGCTTTGCATTTCTTTGTACATCCTTGAGTACGGAACCCGTTAACCATAACCACACCGCAGAAAATAACGATAACCCTGGCAATCGAAGCATAGATATCGACAGGCAATCAACGCCATCCGATGGCGAGTCCAAACCGCTAGGAAGGGTAATGGATCAGGACACTTCAACGTCATCAAAGAGGCTTGAGTCTTTATCCGCATCTGAAGTTCCAATAAAACCAGGGCTAGGGCCACAGGAATCAGCACGATTACTGGAGGAGAGTATGCTGGCGTCGCTTGATACACCATCGACTCATTCCACGCTGCTGAAAGGGCTTGATCTACTCAGCCAGTTGGATAATCGCGAAGCACTTGTCGCCCTCCACTGCCCTCAGCTCCACTTGTTGGCTGAAGGGGACATGTTGGTTCCCTTAACTGCGGCAGAGGATATCAAAGCCCTGATACGTCTTAACCACCGGGCAGAATGTGCGGTTGTGCCGGGAGCACACAATTTTCCAATAACGGCCGCGGAAGCGTCAGCTTCAGTGATACTCCGTTTCATCAAGCATCGCTCCGTTCAGCCATATTGCGTACACCCACGCTCCAGTCAACATCACAACCTTCACCTTCAAAGCCTCTATGCACAGTGAATGGGCGTCGTCATGGTCATCACACGCAGCGAACACAGCCACCCCATGAGAACAGATTTGCGCACTCATCAATCCGAGAGGACATTACGCTCATGTGTTACAGGAGAACAGTCAACGTTGATGAATTCTGCCCCGCTCAAGCATGAGATTGCCCGTCGCTTTGGTGAGGCATCCACTACCTATGACACAGCCTCGTTTCTACAACGATGGATTGCTGTGGATCTCCTTCAGAAAGTGGCCGAGCTTAGTACTTCCCATGCATTTAACCGGGCTTTGGATCTGGGATGTGGTACGGGCTATGTTTTTCGTCAGGCCAAGTGTCAGCATCTTCATATTAAAGAAGAGTATGGATTGGACCTCTCTGCCGGCATGTTGCAAACCGCAAGCAAGCTGCGTCCACAGGCTCAGTGGGTTCAGGGAGATATCGAGGCGTTACCCTTCGGCAGCTGCCATTTCCCACTGATAACGTCGAATCTGGCTGTGCAGTGGTTGGATTCACTGGATATTTTCCTGTCAGAGGCCTACCGCGTTCTGACACCGGGCGGAATATTGGCTTTCTCGACCCTCGGGCCAGAAACCTTAAAAGAGCTAACACGGGTACGTGAAAAGGCCGGCCTGGTGAATACCGTCAACCCTACATTACATCCACAACAATTAGCTGACAGCGTAAAGCGGTCACCTTTCACTACGTTGTTATCAGTACGACAACCTTACCTGTATTTTTACGATGATGCCGTCGCCCTTTCGCAAGCGCTAAAACACTTGGGCGCCCATCGTAGTCGCCAGGCACAATCACAGCGCGCAGGTTTGAGTGGACGCAAGCACTGGCAGCAACTGCGGGTACAATCAAAGGCATTGTATCCGGCGGGAGTGCCTGCGCGCTACGACACTTATCTTGTCGTCCTTCAAAAACCTGATAACACACTTACCCCCTACAAGGATGATAAATAATGAAGCCGGCCGCATTTTTCGTTACAGGCACTGATACCGAAGTCGGCAAAACGACGGTCACAACGGCATTACTTCACCTTGCCCGCCACAAGGGATTCACGACCGCCGCAGGTAAACCGGTTGCCTCCGGTGCCGAAGCGGTAACATCAGTGAATGCTCAACAAATAACGTATGACAAAGCCACTGACACTCGCGACTCTTCCCCTCAACGCACAATTGTTTGGCATAACAGTGACGCACTGGCACTTCAAAGGGAGTGCCAACCAGCGCTCACGTATACAACCGTCAATCCCTTTGTGTTCGAACCTGCTATCGCACCCCATATTGCGGCAACGGAAGCCGGCGTAGATCTGACACTACAGGCATTGACCTCTCCCATGCAGGCGTTATTAGCCTGTAACGCCGATTTTACCTTGATCGAAGGCGCTGGTGGATGGCGTGTTCCGATCAACCATCACGAAACGCTGGCCGAACTCGCTAAAGCACTGGCATTACCCGTTATCGTGGTTGTTGGCGTAAAACTGGGCGCCATCAATCACGCTTGCCTGACATTTGAAGCCATACGTCATGATGGCCTGGAAGTGGCCGGTTGGGTCGCCAATCTTTCTGATAAAGAGATGGCAGAGCACCCACAGGCAAGCCGTCTGGATGAAAATCTGGCGACTCTCTCCACCCTATTGCCTGCTCCGTGCCTCGGCATCGTTCCCCATAAAGAAGAGGCTACCCCAGAGGCAGTGGCTTCCTATCTGGATATCGATCTACTGCTCACCGGCTATTAAAGGCTGAGACAACAAACACCAGCGGTTGGGGTATACCTCCCTCCTAAGTTTTTGGCCTCCATAGAGCCAAATCAGGAAGACTTACAAGCGGTCAGACATAAAGCGTCACCGCAATCAAAAGTGCTCCCCCCGCTTTTCAACGACGACATCCTCTGAGATACGTCCGTATTGACAGGAAAAACGAGACCACCATGGCAACCAATTCATCACATCAGTCTTCTTCTACATCCGTTTCTTCAGCGTCACCTTCTCCATCACACTCGCCAGGCTCCCCTGCATTTAAGCCTCATGCATCACATACGCATCAGGGCACGGAGCAGGAGGAAACATCGCTCAACACACAGTGGAAACAACGGGATCTGGCGTCCGTATGGCACCCCTGTACACAGATGAAGGATCACGAAACACTCCCCATGATCCCCATCAAACGAGGAAAAGGTGCGTGGGTAGAAGATTTTGAGGGTAAGCGTTATCTGGATGTGGTCAGTTCATGGTGGGTCAATGCATTGGGACACGCGAATTCAGAGATTAACGCGCGTATCAAAGAGCAGATGGATGAGCTGGAACACATTATTCTGGCGGGCTTCACACATCAGCCGGTGATTGAGCTCTCTGAACGCCTAACACGCCTCACCCCTGAGGGCCTCGGTCACTGCTTTTATGCTGACAGTGGATCAGCCGCCATCGAAATTGCGCTTAAAATGAGCTTCCATTACTGGAAAAACAGCGGTCATCCTGAAAAAAGACGCTTTCTGTCCATCACTAATGGCTATCACGGGGAAACCCTTGGTGCACTCTCCGTCAGTGACGTAGGCCTCTACACCGCTACCTACAATGCCCTGATGCTGGACGTCATCAAAGTACCTTCACCGGATTGCTTCGGATTGCCACGGGATGAATGGGATGCCCATGCCAATGCCATGTTCAAACAGATGGAAGCGACACTGGAGCAACACGCCCATGAGCTGGCAGCGGTGATTCTCGAACCCTTGATCCAGTGCGCAGGAGGAATGCGCATGTATCCGCCCTCCTACCTCAAACGCCTGCGTGAAGCCTGTGACCGCTACAACGTACAACTGATTTTTGACGAAATAGCCGTAGGCTTTGGCAGAACAGGTACCCTATTCGCTGCCGAACAGGCTGGAATCAGCCCGGACTACCTTTGCCTGTCCAAAGCGCTGACTGGCGGATATCTGCCTCTTTCGGTCGTGCTCACCACCGATGATATCTACGCGGCCTTCTATGATGACTACGAATCGCTCAAAGGCTTTTTACACTCACATAGCTACACCGGTAACCCACTCGCCTGTACTGCCGCATTGGCGACACTGGATATTATCGAGCGCGACAATATCATCAAGACCAATAAAGCCAAAAGCACAGCCATGGCAAAGGCAGCCGCTCCGCTACGGGATCACCCCCACGTCGGCGATGTCCGGCAAACCGGTATGGTCGTTGCAATCGAGCTGGTCAAGGACAAGGAAACGCTCACCCCCTACCCTTGGCAGGAACGCCGTAATACACAGGTGTACCAACATGCCTATTCACGTGGTGTCTTATTGCGCCCATTGGGCAATGTCATCTACTGGATGCCCCCTTATGTGATCAACGAAGACGAAATCGCATGGTTGGGGGAAGTCACCGCAGAGTGTGTAGAAGTAGCAACGCGATAAACCTATGGCCCAGGCCATTAACGAGCGGGTACTTTCAGCGTTTAGCACTTCTTCCTGAAAGTACCTCATGATCCATTCCCTGACTATTCTCAAAAACATTCAATAAAATTTAATATTTTAATAAAAAGCCTTTAATATTTACTGAAGATGTATAGCGCTATCATGAAGAGATAAAGACTCGAACGAATGACCCGTGACTAAACCCTATTAATAGAGCGAGGGCAGTTGGCTCTCTCACTACCTGGTAAGTACTTGGTATGGCAGGCCTCCTGCTCAACGTGTGACCGACATGCGCTTACCCCCGCACGACTCCCCGTGCAGGAAATGTTGATGCGATGTTTTTCACTGCAGGCTGCTCAAGAGCGAATTCTTATGCCGAGTTCACTTTTGAGAGACTCTATTTATAGATCCAAGGGTGCTTGCTCTACAGCGACATAGCACCATCACCCATTCTTTTATATTTATCGCGTCTAAGCAGATTTCTTTTAATACTTTTTATTTCTACGTTAGTCTCGCTAGCATGCTGTGCGCATTATGCTGACAATAATGGGGAAAGTGCATGTCGAACGGCCCACTCTTTGATACCAACAGTCCACTCAATGCGGAACAGGCTGCGCGCCTGAATCAGGCACTTGAAGGACTGAATTCTCACCAGCTGACCTGGCTTTCGGGTTACGTGTCAGCGCTGGCCTTCAATGCCAATGGCACCACTGCCGGCGCGGCCGAAAATATAGCGGCAGGTACAGCGCCAGGCGTGCCAGCGGTCTCATTACCGCTCACCGTGCTATTCGGCTCGCAGACGGGTAATGCTGAACATGTGGCCGAAGAAGTCGCCGCAAAAGCAAAGGCACAAGGTTTTACGGTCAAATTGCTGGATATGGCAAATGCCAGCAAGAAGGATTTCAAGGATCCCGGCCATTTCCTGATCGTTGTCAGCACACAGGGTGAAGGCGAGCCACCGGACACCGCGGAAGGTTTTTACGAGCTGCTCGATGGTCGCAAGGCCCCCAAACTCGAAGGGTCAACATTCACGGTATTGGGACTGGGTGACTCCAGTTACGAATACTTCTGCGAAATGGGTAAACGCACTGACAAGCGTTTTGCTGAGTTGGGTGCCGAACGTATTCATGATCGTGCCGATGCCGACGTCGATTACGAAGAGACCGTAGAGCAGTGGACCGAGCAAGCACTGGCTGCGTACAAAGCACGTCAGGGTGGCGCCGCTGATTCAAATACCAGTGTGGCAGCTGCCAATGTGTCAGCACACACGACCAGCGCAGCTACCTACTCGCGCAAAAACCCGTTTCAGGCAGAAGTCCTCGATTCCATTCAATTGAATGGTCGTGGTTCTGCTAAAAACACCCACCATATCGAACTTTCATTGGAAGGCTCCGGGCTTGAGTACAAACCGGGGGATGCTGTGGGTATCGTTCCTCAGAATGATCCCGATTATGTCGATGAAGTCATGCAGCTTTTGGAAGCCGAAGCGGATCATGATCTGGGCGATGGCCGCCTACTACGTGATGCCCTGCTAAGCGAACTGGAAGTGACGACGCTTACGCGCCCATTGGTCAAACACTGGGCTGAAATTAGTGATTCCGATGAACTGAAACGCCTGCTGCATGAAGATAACCGTGAAGAGTTGCGTGGATGGCTCTATGGTCGCCAAATCATCGACGTGCTGCGTGAATATCCAGTCAAGGGGCTTAGCCCACAGGATTTTGTGAGTGCCCTGCGTAAGCTGCCCCCCCGCTTGTACTCCATTGCGTCTTCACTGGAAGCCAATCCGGACGAAGTGCACCTGACGGTCGGGATTGTTCGTTACGAGGCTCATGGGCGTGCACGCAATGGCGTTACCAGCACGTGGCTGGCTGATCGTGTGAAGCCGGGCGACACCATCCCGATCTACATCGATCATAACAAAAATTTCAAGCTGCCTGATGATCCAGCGACACCGATGATCATGGTCGGTCCCGGTACAGGTATAGCGCCTTTCCGTGCGTTTCTTCAACAGCGTGAAGAAGAAGGCGCCCACGGCAAGAACTGGTTATTCTTCGGGGATCAGCATTTCGAAACCGATTTCCTCTATCAGGCAGAGTGGCTGAAAATGCGTGCGGACGGGCTACTTACTCATCTGGATGTTGCCTTTTCACGTGATCAGGAAGAGAAAGTCTACGTTCAGGATCGCCTGCGTGAACACGGTAAGGAAGTGTTCGAATGGCTTGAGAATGGCGCGCACTTCTATGTCTGTGGTGATGGCGACCGCATGGCAAGTGATGTACATGCAACCCTGATCGACATTATCCAGCAACAGGGTGGACTGGACGAAGAGTCAGCCACCGCTTGGCTTCGCGAGCTTCAGCAGGCCAAACGCTACCAGCGGGACGTATACTAATGACCGATATTATTGCCAAACTCCGTGACGCAGACCTTTCCGAATACTCCGCCAATGAGCGCTTGAAAGTCGAAAGCGACTATCTGCGCGGGCAGCTGGAAGCTGATATGGCAGACATCGCTACTGGTGCTGTCTCGGATGCTGATCTACAGCTGACCAAATTCCACGGCTTTTACTTGCAGGATGACCGTGACCTGCGCAGCGAGCGCCGCCAGCAAAAACTCGAACCACTCTACGCCTTCATGGTGCGCTGCCGCATTCCCGGCGGCCGGTTGAGTGCTGAGCAATGGCGTACGATTGACGATGTTGCCACGCATTACGCCAATAACACGCTACGTATTACGACTCGCCAGACACTGCAGTATCACGGGATATACAAGCGTAACCTGCGCGCACATCTGAAAGAAATCAATAATGTGATGGTGGATACCATTGCCGCCTGTGGTGATGTCAATCGTAACGTGACCTCAACCGCTAACCCGAGCCGTTCGAAACTGCACTACCGTCTGTACGAACTTGGTGCTCAAATCAGTGACCACCTGTTACCGCACACTCGGGCATACCACGAGATATTCCTTGGTGAGGAACGTGTTTTCGGTGGGCCGGATGAAGTGGTAGAACCGCTTTACACCCAGTATTACCTGCCGCGTAAATTCAAGATCGGGTTAGCGCTTCCACCGGACAACGAAATCGATATTCATACCAATGATCTTGGCTTTATCGCGATTGTTGAAAATGGTGAAATTGTTGGCGCTAATATCGCTGTGGGTGGTGGTATGGGTTCTACTCACGGTGAACCGGAGACCTATCCGCGTATCTCAACCGTGGTTGGCTATGCTCCCTATGACAAGCTGATCGACGTGGCCGAAAAAGTCATGCTGGTACAACGTGACAACGGCGACAGAAAGAACCGTAAGCATGCACGCCTCAAATATACGGTCGATACCATGGGCGTCGAGGGTTTCAAGAGCGAGTTGCAGAAGTATCTCGGCTATGACCTGGAGCCAGCCCGTGAGTATCACTTTGAGACGACCGGCGATATCCTCGGCTGGTATCAGGGTGAAGATGGCTTATGGCACTACGGGCTATTCATCGAAAATGGCCGTATCAAGGATTATCCGGCAGATGCCCCGATCCATGCAGGGATGCTGCTGAAGAGCGGGCTGCGTGCGATCGCCGAATCCTTTGATGGTGATATTGTCATGAGCTGTAATCAGAACATCATCATCAGCAATGTACCGGAAACACACAAAACGGTCATTGATGACTTGCTGAATCAGTATCACATGTTGAAGAGCGCAACCCCCTTGCGTCAACACTCCATCGCGTGTGTGGCGCTTCCCACCTGCGGGCTGGCAATGGCCGAGAGTGAACGCTATTTGCCCACACTGCTTGATAAACTCGACAACATTATGCGCGATGCCGGCCTTGCCAATGATCCGATCGTCATTCGCATGACAGGCTGCCCCAATGGCTGTGGCCGCCCTTTCATGGCGGAAATTGGACTGGTGGGGAAAGCGATCGGTCGTTACAACCTCTATTTGGGCGGTAACTTTATCGGTACTCGTCTGAATAAAATGTATCGTGAAAATATTGACGAAGCTGAAATTCTCAAGGAGCTCACTCCCCTGCTCTATCGTTATGCACAGGAGCGCCACGACGGTGAATGCTTCGGTGATTTCGTGATTCGTGCGGGTGTGATCAAGGCAACCGAGAACGGCCTGGATTTTCATGATCAGTAAAGAGTGGTAGCGAGACACGTTCATACAAATGGAAACGGCATCCTCAGCGTGAATGGGAGGATGCCGTTTTTATTGTGCTTCCATGATTTTTGTAACGCCGATGTGGTCATTAAAAAAACAGCATGCTGATACCGATTACATACAACAACAATGTAAAAAAGAGCTTCAGATAATAGGTCGGAAGGACACGTGCCCAACGGGCACCCAACAACGTTCCCGGAATGGTCGGTAGCAGGAACAGAACGAGGTAATGATAATTGAGAAAGCCAATATTATGAGCAGGTAGATGATGAACATGCCAACCAGACGAAACCATGAAAACAAGAACGACAATCGAATACAGCCAGACAATAACAGTGGTTGTGCCAATTGCTTTTTTGATAGTTAATCCCAAATATTCATAATAAGGGACAGCAAAGGAAGCGGCTCCCGATAAGGTGGATACCATACCCAACAAGAGGCTACCACCATACATTAAACTTGGGTTATATGAAGAATATGATTTCCCCACATACGAAGAAGAATTCTTTCTCAGCAATTGTAAAGTAGAGCGTATAGCCAACACGAGCGTTGCTAGTGCGAAAATCAGCACCATGACTCGATTGGAAATATGTGACATGGCAAGGCAACCCACCGCAGCACCCACCATTACCCACGGCGCTGACTTTTTCACGACTGGCCACTCGATATGATCGTATTTGGCATGTTTGTAGATACCAATGGCCCCTGCCAACATCAGTGAACCGATCATGGTCGTAATACTGGTTTGCATCAGGCCTGTAGCCTGCGCATTACTATAACTCAACAGCATATAAATAGAGGGCGTGACAATCAGGCCCGCGCCTCCACCAAAAAGCCCTGCCAATATACTACCCAAAAATGCCAATAAAATGGCGGCACAAGTCAACACACTCTATCCCTATAAACTGACTATTCTCGTAAGGTTATAACAACATGATAAAACCAACAAAGATACACGTGTAAAATAATTCTTCCTCGGGTATCAGATACCGGTTTTTATCGATATATTACTTGAAATCGACGTTTTAATTCATTGATGAACAAGATGTAATGACATGCCAAGGGCAACTCAATTCCATGTACATTTCCTATCAGGTTGCCAACAAGAAGTATCAAGCAGAGATAGATAGTCTATGATAGTGCGTAAAATTGATCTGGAATGTGATTTTGATGTATGTCTAGGTGCTCGAAAAGAGGCCTATTTATGCAGTTTTGGCACGTTATCTGGCGTGGAGAAAATTCTTTCTGGCTATCGGGAAAGGATGGAAGCACGCCGCAATGATTCACGCTTTTATTATTATCATGTGTGGGAACAGGGTCGAATTATAGGTCAACTTGAATTTCGCTCCTGCTGGGAGGCTGATCCAAGTCATTCACCAGGATGGCAAGCAGAGGACACCGGCTACCTGTACCTGATTTATATAGCACCTGAATACAGGGGAAGTGGTGTCGTTAATGAGTTACATGACTTTATAACCAAGACCCTTTCAAGAAAGGGTTGCAAGCGGATTGTACTCTCTGTAAGTACGACAAATGAACGTGCCATGCGTTTTTACAAGAAGAAAGGCTGGTATTATTTAAGCCCTAACCCCAAACATACGACGACAGAGTTTTGGGGATTGGATTTACTATAAATATCTCATTCCTAATGACATATGTAATCCCTCACCTACCATATTTTATTTAACACCGAAAAATATATGCATCGAAACAATATTTTCCTGTTCTTTATTAACAACCCGACGCCTCTTGCTGAACATAAAAAATAAAACATTATTTAATCATAGAACAAAAGAAAGCCACGTAATTTTAAATCAAACTTGGAAAACATCATTCCTCCTATATTGTTTCATGAGTTATCTGAATAATATAACCATTTCTGACGCATAAAAAAATACAAAGCACACCTCCACTGATCCATTCGATCACTATCGTTATCAGGACATGACACAGCTCAGAGGATACCCTCGTATTTGGATCAGCTGAGGTCATCCAAGTCATCCACCGGATATTGAAAGCAGGGAAGTCGACCATCTGTCACTAAACGTACCAACGTCTGAATATATCATTGCCTGAATCTAAGCAATGTAATATCGTAAATTCATTACGTGGCTTTATAACAATGTAGTTTTATAACAACATTATTAATAACAGATGCATGAAAATCATAGGCTCCACAGGTACAAGAAAGAATGTGGCATGCATTTAAAGAAGAAAATGCGGATCTTTTTTTACCAACCTCAAACATCACTTCCAAATCAATTTGGGCATATCAAAAAACATTATTCAGAAAAACAAAAAGTCAACTTCTATATTTTTAAATATCAATAAAATAAGTACCGCACTATACTCGTGGTTATGCATTGATTATTCAATCATACCCAGCGCATATTAGAACATGAAGGATATCTCTATGGAATATCGTTACCTTGGTCCCGATTGCGGACTTAAAATCAGTAAGTTCATCCTGGGTACCATTACGTTTTATGGTGCACATGGCATGGAACATATGGGAAATCTGGATGCCAATGCAGCCCAACGTGTGATAGATACTGCGCAAGATCATGGTATCAACATGATTGACACTGCGAACATGTATTCCCTGGGTGGAGCCGAAACAGTCGTTGGAGAAGTCTTTGCCAAAGACAAAAAATATAACGACCTTCTTCTCACATCCAAGGTACGAATGGTTGTCGAAGATGGACCAAATGGCGGCGGACAATCACGTTGGCACATCCTTGATCAGCTCGAAAAAACACTTCGCCGAGTCAAACGTGACCATTTGGACTTGTATTATCTCCATGAATGGGATGGCGATACCCCCAAGGAAGAGACTCTTTTCACTATGGACAGTCTCGTCCGCGCAGGGAAAATTCGTTATTACGGTATTTCAAACTATACCGGCTGGCAGCTGGCAGAAACCATGAGTATCTGCGAACAAAACGGGTTTGTGAAACCTGTCGTTCAACAGGTTTATTATACGCCTGAATGTCGTGATGCAGAACTGGACCTTATTCCAGCAGCTCAACGATTTTCGGTGGGTTCTTGTATCTGGAGCCCGCTGGGGATGGGATTGTTGACGGGCAAATATGATCGGGAACATCCAGAAGTACCCGGTGCACGCATGACAGAGGGTAACTGGAGTGATGTCTGGGTTCGTGACCGCGATCGCCTGTGGGATCTTGTCGATGTTCTCAAGAAAATTGCCAACGACAAGCATGCCAGTGTTGCTCAAGTAGTGCTGGCCTGGGAATCTGCGCGCACTGGAATCAATGGTATCGTCATCGGTGCTCGCTCCTCGGAACAGTTGCTCGATTCCATCGGGAAGCCAGAACTCACGCTGACTACTGACGAAACCAAAGCAATCGATGCCGTTTGCCCACCCCCGATACTCTACCCGCATTGGCATCAGAGTATGCTGGCGAGTGATCGTCCGGGAAGCGAACAAAAAGATATTCTCGAGCTAACATCAAAACTGCTTAAAAAATAAGTACAGCTGCATTATTTTGATGGAAATCCTTCCCGACTGTCTGGATTTGGCAGCCCCGGGAAGGATTTTTTGTGGAGACAGGTGCAATGGTTTTTTGTGGAGACAGTGCAATGGAAGGAAAAGACGCCCGATACAATCATGCCTATCCATCATGAGAGAGATGTCTCAATGATCCGGCAAGCTCATCGCTTTCTGGCGTATCGTCGCAATCTGCACCACACAGGGAACAGTGATTCGGTAACTTTCACGTGATAGCCGATAGGCACCATAAGCCGCTCCACCTGCGACGGCTATCGGTAATGACACCGGCAGAAAACGGCTTGCCATTGCCTTGGAGCCCAATGCGCGTGCGCCCAACACCTTACTACCGATTGAGCGAACGGACCGGAAGTAACTAAAGCCGTTCTTGCGGATTCCTGGTACGATATGATCCGAAACAAGGCCACCCAAACGGCTCCAATTGAGTTTATCGAAAGAGACAGCCTCGCGAAGTTTACGCGGATCATACACACGCCCTGCCGTCACTCCCGCCAGCAATTCGCCGAAACGCGATTTTTCACCATCCGGTAAACGCTTCCAGTGTTCTTCCAGCATCTTTTCCAGAATCAGCTTTTCCAACACCTCAGTGGGCTGGTTCAGCTGTTTTGAATCAACCTCAAGGTGGGCAGCAACGTCATGGACTATCGTGCGATAAGGCACGCCTTGCCGTCGCAATCGGTTGATAACACTATTGCCCCCATAATGCTCAAGTTCGTGAACAAGTACCAATAGATCATTACGTGAGAAGGAATGATTGTCTCGCGCGGCCAGCAGTTGCCTTTTTGCCTCTGCTGCCATGGTGACTCGCACGCGACCAAAGTTGGTCAAGTAATTGACCAATGTGACCAGATCATCATCACTGGCACTTTCCAGCAAATCGACCAGTGGCATATCTTCTTTCAACACATGTGTCATCGCGCTCATATCACCCCCCTCACATCCACTGATCAATGATTGGCAATAATCTCGATCCAATAGCCATCCGGATCACGAATAAAGGCAATGTCTTTCATTCGCCCGTCGGTCAGGCGTTTCTTGAAATCGACACCGAGTTTTTCAAAGCGTGCACAGGCCGCTTCGATATCAGGCACAGAGATACAGGTATGGCCATAGCCCTGAGGTTCATCATTACCATTGTGGTAAATCTGCCCCTCTTCTTTTTCCGTACCGTAATTGTGGGTGAGCTCGAGGACACCCGGCTGCCCGGCCAGCCACAGGCGACGCTCACTGTCATCTTCCGGTATCTGCATGTTGTCATTCACATACACCAGAAAATAGAGACTAAATTCGTTTTCGGGAAAATCACGCTGATCAACCAGAGAAAACCCGAGCACCTGATTATAGAATGCCAACGACTTTTCGATATCTTTTACGCGCAACATGGTGTGGTTGAACACAAAACCCTGCGTGTCACTCGCAGGTTGTTTGAGTTCACTGTGTTGTTGACGGATATCCGATAATGACATGGTTCGCTCCGTTCATTCTGAAGTTAAAATGAAAAGTTGAGTGAAAATTGCAATAGTCGCTCGGAAACAGGCCTGAGGCGGTGAAAACTCTCCGTTAATTACAGCGGTAAAGCACCGTCTGCCCAAGCAAACGACGGGTAAGGAGGAGAATATCTGTGAGTATCCACCCTACGGATGAATAACATCATCACTCCCCGTTCCCGAGCCCCTCATACCCAAGAGATCGGGCCGATGTCGGCATTATTCAATAGGAGAACCAAAAAAGGAGGAGAAAGCAGGTAGAAAAACACACGAGGGCGAATGATACATTGGCAATGTCAAGCGACATGGATCAACGCTCAAGCGTCGCGCTGTATGCAGAATGCCACACAACGCAACGCTTGCTCACTACTGACAACTCAACGCTTGGGATAATTCCATGCCTGGGTGCAGTTATACCGCCGTAGGGAGAGGCTGACGTAACGCCTCTCGCTGCGGATCAAACAGGGCAATATTCATTTCGGTTTTTCCATACATGGCGAGATCTGCCAGTATTTCGCCAATGACGGGTACGAATTTAAAACCATGGCCGGAAAAACCACACCCTATCACCACCTGCGGTTTATCGGGGTGGAGGCCGACGATAAAGTGCTCATCCGGAGTTACCGAATACAGGCACGTTTTAGCCTGCACCACATTCGGCGTCAAATGAGGGAACAACTCCAACCCTCTTTTGTGCATTGTCGCAATCTCTTCCGGATACACATTACGATCAATGGTCTGCGGTGTCGTCGGTGACCCGACACGGAAAAAGCCAAATTTAAGCCCACCTTCAGGACCGTCTGTCATCGGGAAACCGTATATTTGATCATTGTCATCCGTTTGTTCGACATAGACGGGGTGCTGATCATCCGCATATTTTTCGTAAGGCACCTTCGAATAATCAGGGGTGAACCAGTGGAACACCATGCGTTCAACGCTAATGGGGAAATTCAGTTCGGGCAGTAATTGTGGGGCCCAGGCACCTGGCGTCACTATCAGTTTGTCCCCCGTGTACGTCCCTTTACTGGTGACCACCTGAACCTGACCATCGGGTAATGTAGACCAGTGCGTGACGGGCTCGCCAAAGTGAATATCCGCCCCTTTACGCTGAGCAACTTCCGCATTGGCCATGGTCGTTTCCTCAGGACGAACATAACCTGCGTTGGGCTCGTACAGGCCAAGAGCGTTATCTTTCGGGTTCATGGTGGGAAAACGTTCGCGAATTTCTTCAGCCGTAAGGATTTCATACTCCAACCCATGCGCCTGCGCCGCTTCAAGGCTTCCCTTGAACGTCAAACTTTCGGGGTGACCAATGTTGATATTACCGCACAGTTCAAGAATATCACGGCCAGATTCTTCTTCCAGCTTTCGCCAGCCTTCATAGGCACGTTTCAACAAAGGCACGTAGTCCGGGCTTTCGAAGTAGGCCTGGCGAATAATGCGAGTACCTCCATGAGCAGAGCCCTGATCGTGACCGGGCCAAAAGGTTTCCAGCGCCAGTACCTTGACCCCACGCTCAGCCAACACATTGGCGGCAGCTCCACCCATTGATCCGGCGCCGATAATGATGACTTCATAATGCTCTGCCATGATTGCCCCCTCATCGTAATACTGCGATATTCACTACGTGTTTCTATTGGCTTGAGTACCGTCCTTTCTTGAACACCGTCCCCCTGAACACCCCCTCTTTTGAGCAACGCCTCGCGGGACAGTAGAGCGTTTCATTTCTCAGACAGGGCCTTTCTTCTTTAGACCTTGCCCCATGAGTCGCCATGCGGATATGAAACGAAACGCCCTATAAGAAAAAACAGCCACTAGCGTCGGATATGTGTCATGTCAGGATCGAACAACGGCTCGCTTCGCACAGTTGCCACGTAACGATCGCCAAAATACTCGATCTCGACTTTTTCATCAGGCACAGCGCGGTCAGTAGGCAACCATGCGTAAGCAATTGTCACGCCCAGGGTATAACTTTGATCCGCGCTGGTGACATAACCGATAGCTTCACTACCTTCAACATCAAATACCGGTTCATTACCCAAGACCACTGCGGTTGGATCATCCAATGTCAGGCAGCTCAAACGTCGAACAACTTCACGTTTTTCCAGCGCCTCACGCCCAACAAAATCCCCGCTGTCATAGCGTACGGCAAAGCCGATACCTGCTTCTTCAGGAGAATGTTCCCTCGTCATGTCCGTGCCAAAGGAGCGATACCCTTTTTCCAACCGCAAACTGTTGAAGGCTCGACGCCCTGCGGCAATGATGTTGAAAGGTCGGCCCGCGGCCCAGAGTTGATCCCACAAATACAAGCCATTATCAGCCGTACAGTAAAGCTCCCACCCCAACTCGCCGACGTAGCTGACACGCAGTGCCAATACCTTGACACCCGCAACCTCGATTTCAGCGGCACGAAAATATTTCAGCCCTGTATGGGAGATGTCATCCTGGGTGAGCTTGCCCAATACATCACGTGCATATGGGCCCCACAAGCCGATCCCACAGGTACCGGGAGTAAGATCACGAATACGAATGGAAGAGCCTTTAGGCAGGCGTGCCTTTAGATACGCTTCATCCATGTGTCCATTAACACCGAGCTGATAGCACTCTTTTGACATGCGCGTAACCGTTACATCCGACAGAATACCGCCGGCTTCGTCCAGCATCAGGGAATAGGTGACTGACCCGATGGATTTATCCATCTTGTTTGACATGAGCCCCTGCAAGAACTCAACCACACCGGGTCCTTCCACTTCCAAACGCATGAGTGGACTCATGTCATACAGGGCAACACCTTCACGCGTTGCCCTGGCTTCTGCTGCCGCAATGGGTGACCAATCAATGGAGGCCCACTCATCACGTTCTGGTACGGTATCAAGGGTATCCAGAAGTGCGCGATTGGATTCAAACCATAACGGGCGCTCCCAGCCATTGGCCTCACCGAATACGGCCCCCAATGCCTCATGACGCAAATAGAAAGGCGATGTCCGGCTACCGCGCAAAATTTGTGTCGACTGGTGCGGGTGCCGAATATCATAAACTTCGTCATAGGCTTCTTCGCCGCGCCCAACGGTATAGGCATGGGTCACGATATGCGGGTCGAAACGCGTGTAGTCCAATCCATGGGTATCGATACCGGGGTCACCAGTCACAATCCAGTCCGCCATGACCTGCGCGACACCTGCCGACTGGGTGACCCAAACCGCCTGTGCCATCCACAGCCCTTCCGAACCTTCGACAGGCCCCATCAACGGGCCGCCATCCGGCGTAAAGGAGAAAATACCGTTGAAGCCGTGATCAAACCCAACATCCGTCAATTCGGGTAATAATGTCCGTGCTTCATTCCACGTCGGCTCGAAATCCGGCCAGGTAAGCGTATGCATGGCGGGATGCACGCCGGATTTTGCGAATTCTTCAGGGCTGCTGATCTGATCCTGTTCCAACCCAATTGAACGGTGCTCGTAGGCACCAATACCGATCACATCATTGAATTCACGGAGATACATGGCGAAATCCTGATGGCGTAGCATGGGCCGCTTGGCCTCATCCACCTCATCATTTACGCCTTCAAGTGAAGGGACTTGATGGCTATAACCAAAACAGTGCTCGATCGGCAACATGGGCAACTCGAAGCCGAGGAAACGTTTGGCTACCCCGGGGCCCCACAGGCCGGCACAGGCAATGACGATGTCGGCCTCCACCGTGGTAACTTCCTCACTCACGGCATCATCCGGCCCAGTCGGGGTCGGGCGAATGTTGACCCCTATCACCCTGCCTGAATCATCGCGAAGGATATCAACAATTTCCGTGTGCCCCTGAATAACAGCACCATGCTCTTCTGCTCGACGTGCCTGCCACTCAACAGCCCGCACACCCTTGACAATGGCATCATTCGGCGTGAGAAATCCGCCTAACACGACCTCTGTATAGAGGCCGGGCCACAGTTCGGCACATTCATCAGCTGTAATCAATCGTGAAGGCACACCCCAGGCAGTGGCCAGGCCATGGCGTCGTTTCAGCTCTGCCAAGCGTGCCGGCGTGGTAGCCAACTCCAGCCCACCAATGCGCTTGGCAAGAAACTTGCCATTGAGGGATTTACCATCCAGTTTATCGAGTGTGCGAGTCGCCAACTCGGTCATGGTCTTATTGGGGGTCGTTTGAAAGACAAACCCCGGCGCATGTGAAGAAGAGCCACCGGTTTCATATAACGGCCCTTGCTCGAAAACACGAACGTGCTGCATCCCACGCTGCGTCAGCTCATCTGCCAAGGCTGCCCCGACGACCCCCAGGCCAATAATAACAATGCGTGGCTGATCCGTACGTACACTTCCCGTTGCCTTTTCCATTGTCATTGTTGTTCTCCTTCGTGCAGGTGGTGTGCTATATCCAGTGTTCACGCTCGATCTTCAATTGTTCGTCCAAGTGTCAAAGGGCACATAAGAAACACTCTCTGTGCCGTAAAGACTGTGACGAATTTGAATGAGCCACGTCAGGTCCTCAAAACGCTATAAAGTGAAATTACGGCGGCTGGCTCATGACATCAATCGCCCACAGGGCGAGAGGTCGTGTATTCATATGTGAATGACGCGTGGGAGGTCAGAATGGACAATGGAGGCACCAGATAGAGCGGTGTTTTTCTCGTGGCGGTGTTTGTTACGGTGATATTGCTCACTACGGAGCACCCTCATGTAATGCGCATTGTTGTGAGAGAGGTCGTTAGAGTGAAGTGATTGTTATAACGATCAGGAAGATGCTCGTCTGATATAAAACGATGAAGAGTAGCCCTTGGCCCTGGTAAAAGGTATAATGGTCGGTTATTCAAACGGGCTATTGTAGCCTTTACATTCATGCCCCGGACCGGACCCCGGGCCCGCTATACGGGAAAATTCTCCGTCATGCCTGACTTATCCTCCAGGTCAGATGCTGAGAAAGCATCGGCCAACGTTTCGTCCAATGGTGCTGATAACACCGCATCAGAAACTACCGCGTCTGATACCCCGTCGCGCAAACGTGCAGTGGTGATCTACTCCGGTGGAATGGACTCCTTTACCGTACTTCACCGCGCTATTCGCGAGGGGTACGAAGTCGCTGCTCTCTCGTTCGATTATGGGCAGCGCCATCGCCGTGAGCTGGATGCAGCACAACGTGTCACCAATACGCTGGGGATCGAACACAAGATTGTAGACATCACGGCCATTCATGGACTGATTGGTAACTCTGCGCTTACCGATGCATCACAGGGAATGCCGACCGGCAACTACGACAGCGATAACATGAAAAGCACTGTCGTCCCCAACCGCAACATGATTCTGCTTTCACTCGCCATTGGCTATGCCGTCAATATCGAAGCGCCCTACTGCTTCTATGGGGCGCATGGCGGTGACCACGCGATCTATCCCGATTGCCGCCCGGAGTTTGTAGCGCGCATGAACGATGTTGCTGCCATTGCCAATTATCAGCCCGTCGAATTGTGTGTGCCTTACCTGCATAAGAACAAAACCGATATTTTGGCAGAAGGTCTGGCAATGGGGCTTGACTACAGCGACACATGGACCTGCTATCTGGGTAAAGAAAAAGCCTGTGGTGAGTGTGGTAGCTGCCGTGAGCGGCTTGAAGCCTTTGCCCATCAGGGGATTGAAGATCCGATTCCTTATGTGGAAGGTGTGCGCTAATGTATTCAGTCAAGGAAGCTTTCTACACCTTGCAAGGGGAAGGTGCGCGTAGTGGCCGTGCTGCTGTGTTTTGCCGCTTTACTGGCTGCAATTTATGGTCAGGCCGCGAAAAAGACCGTAGTCGCGCACTTTGTCAGTTCTGCGATACGGACTTTATCGGTACGGATGGGCAGAACGGCGGGAAGTTCAAAACGGCAGAAGACCTCGCCGGGCATCTGGATGCCCTGTGGCCGGAACGAGGGGATGGAATTAGACCCTATGTTGTCTTCACCGGCGGGGAACCGCTGCTTCAGCTCGATACCGCATTGATAGAGGCCATGCATGCACGCGCGTTCGAAATTGCGGTCGAAACCAACGGTACTATCCTGCCGCCCGAGGGGATCGACTGGGTTTGTGTCAGCCCCAAGGGCAGTAATGCATTGGCCGTTAGTGGTGGAAACGAGATAAAACTGGTCTACCCCCAGGTTCATGCGCTCCCAGACACGTTCGAGCATCTGGACTTTGATCATTTCTATTTGCAGGGGATGGATCTTGAGCCCAGCGGTGGCAAAGGCAATACCTTGCAGGACGCCCTCGCCTATTGCCTACAGCACCCGCGCTGGCAGTTATCCATTCAAATGCACAAAATTGCAGGTATCGATTAATGAGTTTGTTTGTTCATTCACTCACCGCGTTGGATGCTTCCTATTGGAGCGCTGAACAGGGGCTGGTTGGCGCCAGCTGGCAGATTGATATCGAACTGGATGGCGAGCTGGGCGAAGACGGCATGCTGTTTGATTTCGGTGAAGTAAAACCGTGGATCAAGGAGCACATTGACAACACGCTTGATCACACCCTGCTTGTGCCGACCCAGATGCCGGGCGTCTCGGTACAGGAGTGTGTCGAAGGGCTATGTATCCGTGCGCAATTGCCCTACCCCATGGAGGTTCGTGCACCACGACAGGCCTTCACACTTTTACCGTGGACGGACATTGATCCTGAGCGCCTGGGCCAATATATCGCTGAACAACTGATGAAGCGTCCACCACACAATATTACGGATATCCGGATCACATTGCGGCAGGAAAATATCGCCGAGGGGTATGGCTACGGGTATTCACATGGCTTGAAAAAGCATGCCGGTAACTGCCAGCGTATCGCACATGGGCACCGCTCTCGCCTGGGTATCTGGAAAGATGGTGAGCTGGATGAAGCCCTGATTCGTTACTGGTGTCAGCGTCTTGCCAATATTTATCTGGCAGATGAAGAAGATCTCGTGGGCAATGAAGAGGACGACACCCTACGTTTTGCCTATCAGGCCAAACAAGGGCATTTCCGCATTCAATTGCCCCGTGAACGCGTGATCGTAATGCCTACCTCGACCACGGTGGAACACATCGCGCATTGGTTGGCGACGGAAATCAGCCTGGTTCAAGGCGGTCGTATCCGCGTCCAAGCCTTCGAAGGCATTGGCAAGGGTGCAACGGCGGAAGTTGAAGCATAAACGTCATGGGCAATGCATTGGGCGACCTCATACACGCAGAGACTATCCCCATGGATAACGCACCCGCTGGCTGTCGGGCCGGGTGCGGTGCCTGTTGTATTGCGCCATCAATCACTTCCCCTATCCCCGGTATGCCGAAAGGTAAACCGGCGGGGGTCCGCTGCATTCAGCTTGATGAACACAATTTATGCCAATTGTTTGGCAAGCCTGAGCGCCCACAGGTATGCCTCAACTTCGGTTATGATCGCGATGTTTGCGGAAGCACCCGGCAGCAGGCGATCGATACCATAACGTGGTTGGAGCAGATAACACATTAGTCATCGATAAGGTGCATCTATGTGACTCTGTGCTCATTGGCACAACATCATTTCACGTTCCCAACAATTCGTACTCACGAATACCCATGCTCACAACAATTCATTATCACAATAACTCATTCACGCAATAATGCCATGATGTTAACGTCGACGTAGTGACCAGCTCTGAACACTGCCCGCCGCTTAACGCCTTCCTGCTCAAACCCCATCTTTTTATAAAGCGCGATAGCCGCCGTATTATCAGGATAGACATCCAGCTCTATACGACTGATGTTGAGCCACAGAAAGGCATAGTTGATGGCTTCCTTCAACAATCGTTGCCCGATTCCACGATGATGGAAATCCACGTGAACCGCCATACCGACTCTGGCAACGTGAGCCATTCTGACCGTCTGCAGCTGCATCAGGCATACATCACCCACCACTTTATTCTCTACTTCGGCGACTAAACGCAAGGTAGGTGGATTCGATGAATCCGTGCGTTTTTCCCACGTCGTCAAATCCGGGTAAGGTAGTTGCAATGTAGCCGCATAATTTTCGGGTGCAGCGTATATATTACGTAAATCCGCGGCATCTTTGGGTTCACTGGCTCTAATGTGAATGTCGTCCACTAATAGTTACCTGGTCATAAGAAATACGAAAATGATGTGTCACTTCATAGAGAAACGATTAGCCTACTCCAGGATATATAAGTACAACAATCGTGAGGGACAGTACCTATAATGTCAGCACCCCATGAATTTGAGTATGAGTCTGCCCACCGACCCACACCTGACCGGTTTCATCCCGATGCACGAAAATTCGACCTTTTCGTCCGATAGCCGTCCCTTGCGCGGCGATATAATCGCCTTTGACGATGCCTGCGTTATAGAGCCATTGTCCTAGAGAAGCATTGAGACTTCCTGTGACGGGATCTTCAATCAAGGCACCTTTATCTTCTTTATAGAAAGCCCTGACTTCAAACTGAAACTCTGAATCTGAATCCGAATCATCAGGGCCTATCACACCCACACTGATGGAAGAAGACCATCCTGTATCCGGTTGAATGGCCAGTACCTGTTCTGCACTGGCCAGCCTGATACCCATCCATCCCGGGCCATTATCAACCCATGCGGCATCCACTATTTCTTCACGTTTTATCTTCAGGAATGCGGCTACCGCTTCAAGCTCTTCTTCACTTAATGGGCCTGAGCGTAACAGTGGCGGTGCTGAAAACGACAGTATGTCTGAACTCCGACGAATAGAGACGCACCCTATCTCGCTCTCCTGCACCACGACACCCTTTTGTTTAGGCGTATGACCCGCTGCAAGCCAGGCGTGGCAACTACCCAATGTAGGATGCCCCGCAAAAGGCAGTTCCTGTTCCGGTGTGAATATGCGTACCCGATAATCAGCTGACGGCTGTGTAGCGGGCAACAAGAATGTCGTTTCAGACAGGTTGAGCCAATGGCTGATGCGCTGCATTTGCCGGGGAGTCAGTGCGTCATCTGCCGTGATAACCGCCAGCGGATTACCCGAGAAACTTTCACTGCCAAATACATCAACGTACTGAATGGGATACGACATAACTCTTCCTGACTACATGCGAGTGATTTATAAAAAAAAGCCCCGAACACAGTTCGGGGCGTCTTCATTTCAACGTGAAAAAATTTTCCACATTAATCCATGATCAGTGACGTACGATTTTCGCTTTCGCCGTCAACTCATCAATCAAGCCCTGCGCGGCTGTCTCTGTCATTTGTGTCTGAAGCTTACTGGCAACCTGACCTGAGGTACCCTGATCATCGGTCTGCCCCACAGATTGAAGCTCTATCACAGCTTCATCACCATTAGCCAATGTCACACGACCATAACCTGATTGACCTGCCTGCGGACGTGCAATACCGAAAGCACCCTCGACAATAGCAGAATCCACCGAGTGAGTATCACGTTGAACATTCGGAACCTGATGCCATTGCAATGAGACATTTTCACCTTTCTGCAAGTGGGCAATGTCAGTATTGGCAAGAGCAGCCAAAGCCTGTCGGGTTTCATTGGCCTGAACCGCTTGCTTGACCTGATCCTTGACCTGATCGAAGGTCAACTGCTGCTCGGGACGATGGCTGTCAACTCGAAGAACGATCTGGCGATTGTTTCCCAGATCAATGACATCACTGTTATAGCCCTGATTCAGCACCTGATCAGAGAATGCTGCCGCCATAACACCCGAATGACCAAAAACATCGTCAGAAGCGTTACGTGCAAGCCAGTCACTATGTTGTAACGGTAGCTTCGTTGCTTCGGCAACACTTTTCAGATCACTGGCAGAGAAGCTTTTGTCATTCAGCTCCTGTGACAGATTGTTGTAAGCCGAGTCGACCTTCTGCATCTGCAATTGCTGAATCATCTGCCCTTTCAGCTGATCAAAGGACGGTAAGGCAATCCCCGTAACACGTACCAGATGAAGCGCACCATCAAATTGGAACGGCTTGGAATCCTGCCCCGGTTGCAGGCTCTTGACGACTGAATCGAAGGGCTCACCAAAAATACCACTGGTAACATTCCCTAAACTGCCGCCCTTGCTGGCCGACGCCTTGTCATTCGAGTACTGCTGCGCCAGGGAGGCGAAGCTGTGCCCCTGCTTAAGCAAGTCCTGGATATGGCTCATCTGCTTCTGAGCATCCTGTAACGTTTGCTTTGCATTGATATTCAGAATGATATCGGAAACCTGCTTGTCTGCAGAAGACGCGCGATTCTGATATTCCTTCTGGAGTTCATCATGGCTGACCTGAATACTGCCGGCAAGCTTGCTTTTATCCAACACAATGTAATCCAGCTTGACTTGCGCCGGACGTACATAGTCGGATTTATGCTGCTGATACCAGGATTGCATTTCGCTATCAGACACCTGAACGGGTGACGTCAAATCCGAAGGCGCCAGTGTGGCATAACGGAAAGTACGCGTCTGATTGGTCAATGCTGTCAGTTTGTTTTGTTCTGCAGGCGTCACAAACGTGCCCAGATTGAGCCCGTCCTGCAACTGATGCAGCGTCATCTGACGTGCAAGATAAGCACGGAATGAATCAGGGGTATATCCCACCTGACTCAGTTTCTGAACAAAAATCTGCGATGAAAAACGTCCCTGATTATCATGAAAATCAGGAAGACTGAGAATAATCTGATCAATCTGATCATTGCTGAATGTCATATGCCCTTTATGTGCATATTGAATCAACAACGCCTGCTGAATCATTTGCTCCAGAAGTTGGCCCCGTGCGTTCTGCTGTTGATCTGGCTGGATCTGTCCAGACTGGATCATACGAAGCACCTGTTGGTTGAGGCTTTGGGTGGAAATCCCTTCACCGTTGACGGTCGCGGCGTCATCACTGGAAGAGCTTCCAAACATGTCCCCCAAACGCTCAAGACCGAACAGGG
>Ga0157360_1000093_pt1 | contig 48802 bp, 39 predicted proteins | sample AttlaeALBM1_FD_111483 | JGI IMG/M metagenome (GOLD analysis project Ga0157360, IMG submission 111483) | Fungus gardens microbial communities from leaf cutter ant in Ribeirão Preto, State of São Paulo, Brazil - Atta laevigata ALBM1 | ecosystem: Host-associated > Fungi > Mycelium > Unclassified ...
CCCGGATGAGGAACGCGCCTCTCTCGGAACAGAACAAATGCGTCACAGGATGGAGCAGTTACTTCGGTCCTGATCGCTATCTATGAACAGTCCCATTGGACGTGACAGACTTCAGTACGATGCCGTCCATGGACGAAGCTGTTCCTCTGGGCTGATCCAGCCTAGTGTCCGCATTTCTGCAATAATCCAGTCAATGGACGTGCCATGCCGGGACATCAGTTCAAAATTATGAGGGTGGTCGCTGCCGGGCATCGTCGTCCGAACGGCTTCTGATGGTAAGGCAAAACCCCCATCGACCAGAGGGCGGGTCAGCACGTCAGTGATCGCCTTCTGTTTTGCAGGATCAAGACATCGGGTAATCGACGCAGCGAGAATGCTTTCCAGTTTTGCAGCCTGATCAGGATACCTTTCTGTCCAAGTCTCGGTAACAACAAACTGTTTTTCGAGGTGGCCCGGCCGGATTTTGACCGAACCGCTGACAATGTGCCCTAGCCTCGCGTCTTCTGCCGCCGCCCCCCAGGGAGGTCCTGCGCAGAAACCGTCGATTGTTCCATTAGCCAGCGCATCAAGCATCCTATCCGGTGGCATGATCACCAGTTGATCGAGAGCAGCTGGACAATGCGTAAGCAAGAAATGGCGCAGGAGAAGAAAGTGTGTTGAATGGGCATGGACGACCGCCAGTCGTGGCTCAGCCTTGGTTGTAAGAGCTCCGTTACGCAGAACGATTGTGTTCCCGCCATAAGACAGGTTGGCCACGACCCGCATTGGCGTCGGGCGCCCCCGTTTTCCCAGATAGGTCATGATTGCGAGCGGCGGAAACATGACAGCAGCATCCAGACGACCCCAGCTCAGACCATCTGCAATATTGGCCCAGGAAGGTTCGACCACGATCTCTGCTGTGACTCCGGCCTGCTCGAACAGTCCCAGTTCTCTCGCCATCAGAACGGGCAGGCTGTCAGCCAGACGCAGGAGCCCGATACGGAGAGGGGTGCTCATGAACCTGCTCCTGAGGTATTGAGATCTATATACTGCCTGCAAAGATCGACCATGCGTCGTCCCTCCTGCATGGCACATTTCTGGAACCAGCGATGAGCAGCGGCCTCGCTCGTATTTTCGCGCTTCATAAACAGCCTTTTAGCACGATCGATAGTTTCGCGTTCGGAGAGATGGCGTTGCGCTTCGCTCAGGGCCTGGGCCTGCATCTGAAACCGTTCATAGAGCGCAATTGCAGCTCGTAACACCGGCTTGACGTCCCGCGGAAGTGTGTCGATCAGGTTGTAGGAGCAGATGCCGGCATCGAAGGCATCACGCATCAGGGTTTCGTCGTCCTGATCGACAAAAAGTGCGACCGGCGGGTTGAGCTTTGATCTTGCCAGTGCAAGCACGCTGTCAAGTGCATCGCGATCCGCCATACCCAGATCGACCAGCACAATGTCCGGCTTCATCATGCGCACAGCCTCGATCAGTGTCATATCCGGCTCCGGACGCATGATATCGAGCGCTGTGTCAGATGCCAGCATGTCTGAGAGGGCGATGGCACGTCGTGGATTGGAATCAGCAATCAGGACCCGCATATTTCAGTAAACGTCCCGTGCGTAGCGCCCGCATCGGCTCATATCGTTCACGTATTCCGCGGCTTGCCCGGGTTTCATTTGCCCATGCAGCTCCACGATTCCACGCAGAGTGGCATCGACATCACGCGCCATGCGTGCAGCATCGCCACAGACATAGACATGTGCACCTCGTGAGATCCATTCCCAAAGATCTGCTCCAGCAGCGTTCATGCGATCCTGAACATAGATACGATCCTCCTGATCACGTGAAAATGCCAGATCGAGACGCGTCAGCACACCTTTTGAGTGCAGGGTTTCCAGCTCTTCGCGAAAGTAAAATCCGGAGAGTGCATGCCGCTCGCCAAAGAACAGCCAGGCTCCACCGGTTGCGTTCAGGGCGGCACGGTGTTGCAGGAAGCCGCGGAAAGGCGCAATGCCCGTGCCCGGCCCGATCATGATGACCGGGGTTGTTCCGTGGGGTGGCAGTCGGAAATGCCCGGTTTTCTGTATGAAGATCTGTGCCTCAGCGCCGGGTGTCAGGCCAGCCAGCCACGTAGAGCAGGTTCCGGGATAGGGAGTGTTTGCAATGCCCATTGTCAGATGTATTTCATCCGGATACGCGATCGGCGAGGAAGCAATAGAGTAAAAACGTGGCTGAAGCTTGCGGAACAACCGGGAAATATCTGTCAGAGCGATAGTGCTCCGTGAAGTGGCAAGCATATCCGGTAGATAGCCTGCGTCCATTCCGAGATGCGCCTGCATGGCAGCATTGGCCCGCGAGAGATCGAAATGGCTTGTCAGGGCTTCGCGTAGCGTCATGCTGCCAGATGGATGAAAGACAATCTCCTCTTCTTCCGGATGACCAAGAGCCTCCAGTACGCGCTCGACGATTTCTGCCTTGTTTCGAGGCCATACGCCCAGAGCATCACCCGGTTCATAGGAGAGGCCGGCCCCGCTGATATCGAAGCCGATCAGCCGTGTCTGGCGGTTGGAAGCCGGGGGAGTGAGAAGCTCGTTACGGCACAGCCGGACCGTGACCGCTGCGGGGCGCGCGTTCTCTGCGGGAGGAGCCGGCGACACGGATCTGCCTTTATCCGGTCTCAGGAGCGCAAGGAGCTGTTTCTCCCAGCCGGCTCTGCCTTCATCGTCATCGGGTTCGCAGTCATGCCTGTCGAGCAGAGGGCAACTCCCGAGTTGTGCCAGTCTGTCGTCCAGCGACCGGCCGAAACCGCAGAAACTGGCATAGGTTGAATCGCCAAAGGCGAGTACGGCGTGATGCAAGCTTGTAATCGGCGTGGTGCGAGCCTGAAGTGCAGCCCAGAAAGACGCTGCGCCATCTGGTGGATCACCGTCACCAAAGGTGGACACGACAAAGATTGCATTACCTGTCGGCAGATCGTTGGCTGAAGCCGTATCAAGGCCGATGCAGGGGCAACCCAGTGCTGTGGCGAGTGCACGCGCAGCTGTTTCCGCCCGCCCGGTCTGGGAAGCCCAGAAAACGGTTACGTCATCGGCAGGCAAGGGAATTATTTCCTGGGGTTTGCGTGCATACAGGCCAGCCAGAAGTCCGTCGATCCGCAGCCGTTCGACCTCGGTTAACGGCGCATGATGCGGGACGAGCGGCACTTCGCCCGCAAGGGGCGGCGACATGCGTAAGCCTTCCAGAAAACCGCCAAGCCATCCCCGTACTGTCTCGGACAGGGGCGGCAGCGGTGCTTCCTGCAGTCCGATATAGGTCGCCAGTTGTGTCGCCGGATCGGGCACAGCAGTAATGACCGAAGCCGGTACCCGTGTCAGATTGACCGCACAGAGCTTGAATCCGGGCTGAAGCGAGATCGGATCCACCTCGTCGGGTGTCAGGGCATTGACCGCCAGATCCGTGCCAAATGCATCATTCCAGTGAAACGGTGCAAAACACACGTCCGTCGGTACACGATCGCTGATACGGACGGGTAGCGTCGCGGATCCGCGACGCGAGCGGACAAGTACCCGGTCGTTGGGGGCAAAAGCCAGATCGCGCGCTGTGTCAGGATGCACCTCCACGAATGGTTCGGGATGCAGCTTGCGCAATGCTTCAACCGTACCTGTCTTGGTCAGTGTATGCCAGTGGTGTTGCAGGCGACCTGTGTCGAGTACGAAGGGATAATCCGCATCTGTTCGTTCTCCCGCTTCAAGGAAAGGTCGTGCCAGAAACCGGGCACGCCCATCATCGGTGGCAAAGCGGGGGCCCAGCCGCGGATCGGGCCGGTAGCGGATCGGATGGCGCATCTGTGTGTCGCCGGCAGGGCTTGGCCATTGAACCGGGCCTTGCATCAGCCGTTCATGGCTGATGCCCGAAATATCGTAGCCTGTCCGGGGATTGGCGAAACCGGCCGCCTCGGCAAACACATCGGCAGCGTTGGTGAAATCGAAACCCTTATATCCCATGGCAGATGCGACACGGGATATGATTTGCCAATCCGGCAGGGCGTCGCCCGGTGGCGGTACAGCAGCAGGTGTCAGAGTCAGGGTCCGATCGGAATTGACCTGCACCCCGTCGCCTTCAGCCCAGAGCGCTCCAGGCAGCAAAATATCAGCATAAGATGCCGTCTCCGCCCCCTCGAAAGCCTCCTGGACAATCACGCATTCAGCTTTTTGCAGAGCTGCAATCACGCCGTCGCGTCGAGCTACGCTCGCCACCGGATTGGTGCAGATGATCCAGATCGCCCTGATCTCACCACGTGCCATCGCCTCGAACATGCCGATTGTTCCGAAGCCTGCCGCCTCACGGATCGTACCGGTGGGAAGTTCCCACTGCTTCTCGGTAAAGGCCCGGTCGGCCGCTACCATTGCGGTGCGCTGCCCTGGCAGGCCCGGACCCATATAGCCCATTTCCCGGCCGCCCATCGCATTGGGCTGGCCCGTCAGGGAAAAAGGACCGCTGCCAGTCTTGCAGATCGCTCCGGTCGCCAGATGCAGGTTGCACAGTGCATTGGTGTGCCATGTGCCTGTAACGCTCTGGTTCAACCCCATGGTCCAAAGGCTCATCCACGCACCTGACTCGGCAATCCAGTATGTAGCCTGTTTGAGATCGTCGATCGCAATACCTGTGGTTTCTGCCACCTGCTCGGGCGCGTACTGGGTCAGGAACGGAACCATTTTGTCCCAGTCACGGGTATGGCGGGCAATGAAATCATGGTCGATGGCATTCCATGCCACCAACAGATGCAGGATTCCGTTCAGGAGGGCGAGATCAGTGCCCGGTCGTATCTGCAGGAAAAGATCAGCCTTGTCGGCTGTTGCGGTCCGGCGCGGATCAACCACAATCAGCCTGGCCCCTTGTCGTTTGCGATCCAGCAAGCGGAGAAACAGGATCGGGTGACAATCCGCCATATTTGCGCCGATGACGAAAAACAGATCAGCGTGATCGAAATCCTCGTAAGAGCCTGGCGGAGCATCCGACCCGAGTGACGTCTTGTAACCAGCCCCTGCGGAAGCCATGCAAAGACGCGAATTGGACTCTATATGCTGCGTACGCCAGTAGCCTTTTGCGAGCTTGTTGGCCAGATACTGCGCCTCCATGGTCATCTGGCCAGAGACATAGAGCGCTAACGCGTCTGGCCCGTGCATATCAAGGATGGCACGCAGTCGCTGCGCTGTCCGCTCGATCGCGTCGTTCATGTCCAGATGCTGCGGTTTTGCATCCCGCGTGGGCCGGATTGCGGCATGGGTCAGCCGATCGGGCGCCGTGACCGGCTTGTCGCAGGAGCTGCCCTTGGTGCACAGCCGCCCGCGATTGGCCGGATGATCCGGATCGCCACGCAACTTCACGATCCGGTCTTTTTCGACCTCAAAAACAATTCCGCACCCCACCCCGCAATAGGGACAGGCCGATCGTATGACGTTACGTCTGGCCATGTCAGATCAGACCGAAACGAGAGCAGGTTCCTGAGCGCGAATTTCCACGCGTCCTTCCACGATCCGCGTGTCCCATACACGCAAAGAGACACGCTCATCTTCCAGACATATGCCGTCGCGCAGGCGGAAATGCTGCTTGTACAATGGGGAGGCTACCACAATTTCCCCCTTCAGATCGCCTAGGATACCGCGCCCGATTACGTTGGCTTTTGAAAACGGGTCATGATTATCGATAGCGAAAACACGTGCTGATGAGAGCGTCGTCGCAGGCAGGAAGAAAATCGCTATCTGAGATCCTTCCCACCAGGCAACCACACCCGAATTGGGGACGAGATCGCTCTCGTCACACAGAGCCTGCCAGTCGCTGGGACCCGAGCCGGCAGTGCTGCTGACACCATTATCTGCCGGCTTGACCTGATCTCGCTCGGGCACTGTCTGCACATTGGGGTCGGGGCGGCTGTCATTGACGAAGGTGCGAAAGCGCTTGAGCTTGTCCTGATTGGAAACCGCTTCGCGCCATTCACAGTGATAGGTGTCCACCACCCTCTGCATCTGCCGCTCAAGCTCGTCAGAGATACCCAGACTGTCATTGATTATAACTTCTTTGAGATAGTCGAGACCCCCTTCAAGGTTTTCACGCCAGACAGATGTGCGCTGAAGCTTGTCAGCAGTCCGGATGTAAAACATCAGAAAGCGGTCGATATATTTCGTGAGGGTCTCTGAATCGAGATCTGTGGCAAACAGTTCTGCGTGACGCGGACGCATCCCACCATTGCCACAGATATACAGATTCCAGCCATTTTCAGTGGCAATGACACCGACATCCTTGCTCTGCGCTTCCGCACATTCGCGCGTGCAGCCAGACACTGCAAATTTCAGCTTATGGGGGCTGCGAAGACCCTTGTAGCGATTTTCAAGGTCAAGCGCCTGACTCACGCTATCCTGCACGCCGTAGCGACACCATGTGTTGCCCACACAGGATTTTACGGTGCGGGTCGACTTTCCGTAGGCATGTCCAGTTTCAAAACCCGCATCAATCAGCTCGGCCCAGATATCAGGAAGCTGATGGAGTTGTGCGCCGAACAGATCGATGCGCTGGCCGCCGGTAATTTTGGTATAGAGCCCGTATTTCTTGCCGACCTGCCCAAGAACGATAAGCTTTTCCGGCGTAATTTCACCGCCGGCAATACGCGGCATGATGGAATAGGTGCCGTTTTTCTGCATGTTGGCCATAAAGGTATCATTCGTGTCCTGTAGCGGAATATAAGCCGGATCGGTGATCGGTTTGTTCCACGCAGAGGCCATGATCGATCCCACGGTAGGCTTGCAGATATCGCAGCCCAGCCCTCCGTTGCCGTGCTTGTCCATCAATTCTTCAAAAGTGCGGATGTCATGAACTCTTACCAGCGAATACAGCTCCTGCCGCGTGTGGGAAAAATGCTCACACAGGGAGTGATCCACTTCGATCCCGCGAGCAGACAATTCCGTCTCGAACACGGATTTGAGCAGGCTCACGCAACCGCCACACCCTGTCGACGCCTTGGTTTGCGCTTTCAGTGCGCTGAAATCGACGCATCCCTCCGCGACAGCAGCGCTGATCGCGCCCTTTGTGACATTGTGACACGAACAGATTGTTGCGGTGTCGGGCAGAGAGTCCGCCCCTAATAGCGCCGCTCCCTCGCCTCGTGGCAGGATCAGCAGGGCAGGATCACCCGGTGGCTTGATATTATTCTGCATGAATTGCAGGATCGTATCGTAATAGGAATTGTCACCCACCAGTACAGCGCCGGTCACACGCATTCCGTCGGCAGAGAGCACGAGGCGACGGTAAACGCCTTCCGCCTCGCCGATGAAGCGATAACTGGTCGAACCGGGTTCAACGCCATGTGCGTCGCCGATAGACCCGACATCAACCCCCAGAAGTTTCAGCTTTGTGGACATGTCTGCCCCGCTGAAGGTCGCCTCCTCGCCCGCAATGACGGCTGCTGCCGTCCGTGCCATGGTGTAGCCAGGTGCGACAAGACCGAAAACAAGCTCCTGCCATGATGCGCATTCACCGATAGCGAAAACATGAGGGTCCGAAGTGCGGCAATGGTCGTCTACTGCAATACCTCCGCGCATTCCTGTTGCCAGGCCGCAGTCCCGCGCGATCGCATCATTGGGGCGGATGCCGGCTGAAAACACGACAAGATCAGTTTCCAGCGTTGACCCATCTGCAAAGACAAGCCTGTGTCTGAGCGTTTTCCCCGGTTCGATAGACTGCGTTGCATGTGCTGTGCGGACGTCAATACCCATATTTTTGATCCGATGACGCAACGCGCGACCACCCTCCTCGTCAAGCTGGACCGGCATCAGGCGCGGAGCGAACTCGACTACCGCCACATCGAGCCCAAGTGACCGAACAGCATTGGCGGCCTCAAGTCCCAACAACCCACCGCCGATCACCACGCCATGCTTTGCATCCTGTGCGGTACGTCTGATCGCATCGAGGTCATCAAGCGTACGGTAGACGAGGCCAGCCGTTCCCGAGTTACCAGGTATGGCTGGTACGAAAGGATAGGATCCTGTAGCGATCACCAGGGTCTCGTAGGAAAAATCTCCTTTCCTGGTGCGGATCGTCCGCGTTTCGCGGTCAATGGTATCTACATGAGTGCCGAGATGGAGTGTAATACCATGCGCCTCGTGAAAATTCTCATGGTGCAGACGTAAAGAAAGCGCGTCCTGCCCCGACATGTATTCAGTCAGATGCACACGGTCATAGGCAGCATGCCTTTCTGAACCAAAGACATGGATCTGGTGGGTCTCGTGCAGACCATGGCTGACAAGCTGTTCCGCGCAGTAATGTCCAACCATACCGTTGCCGATGATGATGATATTGGTCTTGTTGGTCATTTTCGGAGTGTCCCTTTTCAGAACTCGAACATCATGGTCTGCATGACCGGGGCACCTCTGCGTGCGCCCGTCTGGTACATGGCGTGTGAAGCAGGATGACTTGCAGAATTCTGTGTCCAGCCCTGTTCGATATGAAATCTGTGGGGATTTGTGCCTTCATGCCCGCCCTCCGGCGACAAGGTCTCTCGTCTTTGCCCAACGTATGCGCGCCAGGAGGGAGGCTGCCAGACCGAGTAATGTAATGGCAGAAAACAGCAGAAAGGCGGTTCCGTATTTGCCAGTTGCATGGCGTACGGTTCCGAGAAGAACAGGCAGGCAGAATCCGCCGATACCGCCACTCATGCCGACAAGGCCGGTGAGGATGCCGACTGACTGCGGAAAGCAGACTGGCACGAGCTGGAACACCGCTCCGTTTGCCAGACCCAGAATCATCATGCCGATAAAAAATGCGGCAAGCGCAAGTGACAGCGAGGGAAGGCCGACACCAATCGACAGGTAGATGATACAAGCCGCACCAAAGAGAATGGATAATGCGCTTGTGCCTCCGATCCGGTCGGCCAGCGCCCCGCCCAGCGGGCGAACGAAGGACCCTGCAAACACGATCGTGGCAGTGCACAAACCGGCGGTGGCGGGCTGCAGGCCGTACTGGTCGTTGAAATAGATGGTCAGGAATGAGGCCAGACCTACAAAGCCTCCGAACGTAACGGCATACATTCCCATAAGTGTCCAGGCATCGCCCGAACGCAGCAAGGGCAACCAGGCGCGCAAGCCTCCAGGGGGGCCGCGCCGGGGAGGCTCCTTGGCGAGGGCGAGGAAGGTAAACAGCACCATAGTAAGAGGCAGGGCAGCAAGGCCCAGTACGTTAACCCAGCCGAATTTTGCCGCCAGAGCCGGGGCTACGAGTGCCGCCAGAGCCGTACCCGAATTGCCTGCTCCGGCGATGCCGAGCGCCGTACCCTGATACTGCGGAGGATACCAGCCGGATACCAGTGGTAACGCAACGGCGAAAGATGCACCCGCCACTCCAAGCAGTAACGCCACGGGGAACATCGCTTCATAGGTGGATGGCGCAAGCAGCCAGGTTATGACCAGCCCCCAGATCACGACGATCTGTGCGGCGATTGCTGTACGACGAGCACCGAATATATCGACACACGTACCGAGCGCTACGCGGAATCCTGCTCCAGCCAATACCGGCATTGCTACAAGCAGACCTTTCTGACTCGCATTCAGATGCAGGGTATGGGAAATCGCAATTCCCAATGGTCCCAACAGAACCCAGACCATGAACGACAAGTCGAAATACAGGAATGCTGCAATGAGCGTCGGCAGATGACCTGCCTTGAAGAAGGCTCTGTCCATACTGATATCCAGATGACGGTATGCTCAAAAGCATGGCTCGCCAAGCCTTCGCGGCATCAGGGTCGCCGTTGGCCCTGAGGTCGATATGGGTCACCACTATACCCTCGCGCCGCCCTTGACGCGATATGGCGTTGAATGTGAGCCTATCAGGAGTATTGATGCAACGTCAAACCGATCTGATATCAAAATAATATTAATAACGTAAATAAAATGTAAGGTAAATTCGGCTGTGTGGTTGTCTGGTTCGGGAAAACTGCATATTCATTTGGCCATGATAATATAAAATTTTTTCTGTAGAATATTTAGGTGTCTGGCTTTGAAATCTGGCGGGTTGTGCTCTCGTGCGAGTTGATGGCAGCCTTGCAGGTTGGGCGCGTCACAGCAGAGTCCTGACCAGAACACATGCTGCTGAGGTGAGTGGCAAAATAGCGGTGACGGGTTTCGTGTGGGACGTTGTGCAAGAATAATCTTCGAAGTCCTGTGTTGTCCCGTACCCTGCCCATGCATCTGAAAGGCTGGTTAAGCGGTGTCAAAACCTGTGAGACCGATCGAAGACTTTGTGACTGTGCATGAAGGTTCAGGATGAGAATGGGCATCCCTGGATCTCTGGAATTTTACGTCACGGACCAAGACGAACAGGTGTAAGGTCGTTGTGGCCATCTCTCTGTCAGTAATAACGACTCTCCAAAGAAGAATAAGGCCTCTCGGGAAAATCGCAATAAGAGAGAAAAAAAGACAAGTTTGAGAGAGTTTGTGGTAACGCCGGATCAGATAATGGTGAAAATATAATATTCGAGCAATCAGGTGATGTGGTTGTTTGCAGGTTTTATAATCGATGATAATACAGATCGAAGAAAAATCTGTTCAGTGATTTTGATGGGCAATAAAGAAAGGTAATTTCATGATCAGGCTTCTGGCTATCGTAAGTGCCGATAAGGATCTGCAGAAGGAACTCGGTTTACGTATACGCTCTCTCGTAGAGCATTCGCGTGCAGAGGTGGATTGTCTGAGATATCAGGCTTTTAACGATAACCAGTCCTGTGATTTCTTCTTTGTCGAAGAGTGGGAAAGCAAGGAATGTCTTGACGAGCATGCGAGAAGTGCACCATTCGCGGACTTTGTCGATTATCTCAAAACACATGGGTTGCAGGTAAGAATCCATCAGATTGAAGAAGTGTAATTAGGTTGTCCTGTCAGGCCTGCGGGAGTGGCTCGGTCATTATGTCCGGCCTGAATTGTGCTGCTCCCGATTGGGCGTGACACAATTCAGCAGAGCCTGGCAATTCGAACTGTGATGATGTTCCTGCACTGTGCAGAGGTTATTCAGCTTCTGCCAGATCCAGTGCATTTTCTGACACTTCAGGTTTGGCATGCGAAGTACCCTGCACCTCTGGTGCATTGCACGAAACATGCGGTCTCGCGTAACCGTCAATTCCGAACCATTGCAACGCAAAAATCATCAGTGCGCCCAGTCCTGTGCTCATAGCCAGAACATAAAGCCCTGCATGTGGTGAGTGGAAATATGTTTCCGCCCAGACACGTATATTGGGAGCAACAAAACCACCCAGATTGCCGAATGCGTTGATCAGTGCCAGCCCTGATGCAGCCGCCGTTCCACCCAGATAGCTGGAAGGAAAAGTCCAATAAAGGGGCTGAACGCCCAGATGCCCGGCTGCAGCAAGGCAGAGCGCCGCAATGGCTATAACGGGCTGATCGGCAGCCACTCCTGAGATTGCTATACCCAGAGCTCCAACCATAAGAACCGTGCCAGACAAGGCGCGACGTTCTCGGAGCTTTTCTGAAAGACGTGGGACGAACAGGACGGCTATAAGGGCACAAACCGGCGGAATAGCTGAAACAAGCCCGACTGCGAGCCCAACCTTGGTCCCCAGAATGATCGAGATCTGTACGGGCAGGAAAAAATAGATCCCGTAGCCGCATATCTGGATCAGAAACCAGATCAGGGCAAGAAACACCACGCGTGCGTCAAGAAAAGTGGCCAGAATGCCAACCGGACCTGTTTCAATCTTCCGGATATCCTCATCATGGACAGCGTTTGCAAGCGCTGTCTTCTCAGAGCCGGTGAGCCAGACGGCCTCTGCCGGTCGCTCTGTCAGTCGAAGCAATACCCATATGCCCATCAGTGCCGCGAGCACACCCTCTACGAGAAACATCCATTGCCAGCCATGCATACCGAAAGCATAGGCCGATCCATCGAGACCAAGCAGCAGTCCCGAAACAGGGCCACCGACGATAAAAGCCAGTGGCGCACCCACAAGAAAATAGCTCGTGGCACGCGCCCTCACAGCGAGCGGGAACCAGAAGGTCAGATAAAGAAGGATACCCGGAAAGAATCCCGCCTCGCTCAGACCAAGCAGAAATCGCAATGTATAGAACATTGACGATGTATGGGCGAACATCATGCAGGCAGAGACAATCCCCCATGTGATCATGATGCGCCCCAGCCAGAGGCGTGCTCCGGTGCGGTAAAGAAAAATATTACTGGGCACTTCAAAAAGAGCGTACCCGATAAAGAAAATACCCGCACCGAAACCATAGGCAGCATCACTCAGACCGGTATCGAGCTGATAGGCCTGTTTGGCAAAGCCGATATTGGCACGGTCGAGATAGGCCATGACAAACATGATCGTAATCATCGGCATGATACGCCATAATGATTTACGTATCGCACCTGCCAGGAGTGCCTGATGGTCCATGGCTTGGGATCCTGCAAGACTGAGTTTTTGCGCGCTCTGTTTCACATCCGGCTACTCTCGTCACAGAGGCGGCAAGACGCCGTTCAGCTCGTCCTCTATATGCGCATCGATAATCGACGCAAAATCCCTGTCTCCCGCGAAGCCCAGTTCCAGGGCGCGCTCTGCCTTGACCGTGCTGGGCCAGCTTTCGACGATACGCTGGATTTCCGGATCGAACTCCCAGCGGATACGCGCTGCAATACGGTCCCCGGCCCGTTTTTCCAGAGCCGAGACCATGTCACCGACTGACAGGGTAATTCCGGGCAAGGGGATAATCCGGATTGGACCAATCGACGCGTCTGATAACGTCATGGCGCGCTCCAAAGCATCGAGTGCACGTCTGGGCGAGAGAATATAGACCAGTGTTTCAGGCTTGACGGGGCAGACCGCCTCCTGCCCGGCCAAAGGCTCCCGAATGATGGAACTGACGAAAGTGGAGGCCGCCTTGTTCGGTTTGCCTGGCCTGACCGAGATCGTGGGCAAACGTACTGCACGCCCATCGATAAAACCCCGACGGCTGTAATCGGATACCAGCAACTCTCCCACAGCCTTCTGCATACCGTAGGAGCTTTGCGGGGTCGGAATTACGTGATCGGTAATGATATCAGGCATCGGACGCCCGAAGACGGCGAAGCCGCTGGTATAGACCAAGCGGGGTCTTCCGGGTTCGCGGCGCAACGCTTCAAGCAAGGTCAGAAGACCATGAAGATTGACGTTCATACCGAGATCAAAATCGGCTTCGGCTTCTGAGCTGACAATGGCGGCGAGATGCCATACCAGATCGACACCCTGTACAGCTTTTGAAATGGTCCCAGGATCTGAAAGGGAGCCTCTGAGAATACGGACGCGCGGGTCATGCGCCGCAGTTTCATCTGCATAGGGGTCAAGCAGGGTGATCTGCTCAATGGGCTCACGACGATCGCCATCAAGTGTAACAGCTCCTGCCGCAAGCAGGCGCTCTGTCAGTTTGCGGCCAATAAATCCTGCACCGCCAGTGATAAGAATTCTCATGATGACGCTCCCGGTTGAATATCGGTCTTCAACAGACCGTTGAGACGCTGAATGTGTCGAATGAGCCCGCTATGGTCGAGTGCACCATCGCCTTCGATAACCATGGCGCGAAACAGCTTCGACACGCATTCTGTTGTCGGCAGGGAAAGCTGTGCTTCACTCGCAACACGAGCCACAGCATCGAAATCCTTGACCTGATTGAAGGCGTTGCCTCCGGGCGTGAAACGCCCTTCAATCATTCTCAGTCCCTGTTGCTGAAGAATGATGCTATCTGCAAAACCGCCGGTGAGCGCCTGTCTTACCTGCGCCGGATCCGCACCACCTTGTGCAGCAAGTGTGAAAGCCTCTGAAATCAGGGCGATTGTTCCTGCAACGATGATCTGGTTGGCAAGTTTGGTCAGCTGACCAGCGCCAACCTGACCGATATGCGTAACTCGTCCCAATACGCTCAGAACAGGAAGAACCCCCTCGAAATCATGGTCGGTCCCCCCCGCCATAATAGCGAGGGTGGCGTTGATGGCTCCGGTTTCGCCTCCGGAGACGGGCGCATCGACGTAACCGACATTGTACCCCGCCAGCCTTCTGGCTTGGGCCCGGGCGACATCCACAGCGATCGAGCTCATCATGACAACAATGGCACCGCTCTTCAGATGCGTTGCAACCTCACCCGTACCGAACAGGACGTCATCTGCAGCCTCACCAGACGTCACCATGAAGACAATGATATCTGCGTCCGCCACGACCTCTCTGGCTGAGGATGCTATTGTTGCTCCGCAAGCCGCGAGAGCTTCCGCCTTTTCGGGGGTACGGTTCCAGACCTTCAGAGGAAAGCCCGCCTCTGCGAGATGACGCGCCATAGGCGCCCCCATGATACCCGTTCCCAGAAACGCGATATGCGGTTTGTGCGCCATGAGATGACCTATCAATCCCTGTTTCATTCCTGCCCGCTAATGGAATAAACAGGGGCGGGATGAACACTCTGTCATCCAGACGACAATCTCTCGAACGTGAGCGCAAGAAAATGCCAGATATGACAGAGCGTTCCTTCTCCGAGGCGAACTCAGGAAAAGTATCCAATCGGTCAATTCGCAACATTCTGGCCGCAAACAGCCTTTTTGGTGATCTGCCAGACCGGTTGATCAATCAGATGGCGGAAATCGCGGTACTGCGACGCTATGGGGCGGGCGACCTTGTTCATTCCAAGGCGTCCGAAGGTACCTTTCTGCATGGTGTTGTTGAGGGTGCTGTACGAGTGAGTTCGACTTCAGCAGCCGGGCGTGAAGCCATCCTGACCTATCACGGGCCAGGAGACTGGTTTGGTCATATTGCGCTGATTGACGGTTTGACGCGTACCCATGACATTCACGCACAGAAAGAGTCACTGCTCGTCAATATTGACCATCGTGATTTCAACATGCTCCTCAAGGCCGAGCCGGAGATGTACCGTTATATCGCCCTTATGCTCTGCCGCCTGCTGCGTCTTTCCTTTGCCCTGATCGAGGATACCGCGCTTCTGAGCCTGCCAGCCCGTCTGGCCAAGCAGCTGCTTACTCTGGCCGACAGCTATGGTGAGAAACGCGGTGAAGGAACCGTTATCCGTCTGCGTCTTCCACAGGAGGATCTGGCCATGCTGCTGGGAACCACACGTCAGACTGTCAACCGGAAACTATCGGAATGGGCCAAACTCGGATGGATCTCGGTTCATTACGGAGAAATTCTCATTCTTGATCCCGCAGCCCTGCGTTCGTGTCTCACCCGTGAGGGTGAGATGCGTCCTGAAATTCCCGGGCTTGGCCCTGGGGCTTCCGGAGTCATCATCTAGCTCATGGAAGAGAGAGCCGAGTTAGGAATAACGGCCTGTAGAAGAGGTGGCTTATCTATCCCTGAAGAGAAAAATGCGCGAACTCATGTCCCAGTACGTCGCATAGGGCACGGACGATGAGCATATGATCTTCTTCCTGAGGTAAACCAGAGACCACGATTGCTCCAATCACACCTGTGCCGCTTAAAGTGATCGGGAATGCCCCTCCATGCTCGGCATAATCAGCCTGAGGTAACCCGTATCGATTGGTCATTGTATCGTTTTTGGCCGCCAGATCTCTGCCGAACCGGTAGCTCGACTGGTGATACCGCTGCACGACATTGCGCTTGCGCCGAACCCATTCCTCATTGTCGGGAACTGATCCGGGCAAGGCCGCAAAAAACAGCCTGCGGTTGAACAGGCTGATATCAATGACAACCGGCATGAAACCTGTCTCAGCCCAGCTGCGTAATGTCGAGCCGATCTGCCATGCGGTCTCCATGTCAAAACGGTCAAAAACAAGCGCTTCTTCCTGCCGCTTTATGGCGGCTACCAGTGCATTCAGATCCATTGATCACGCTCCTCCTTTGTAAGCGCCAGCGCAACCTGCCGTCCTTCTTCAGCTGATTGCCCGGCGGCCTCAATCACCGCCATGACTGCCAGCGATTCAATGGGTGTCACGGGCGGTTGTGCCGTTCCTGCCAGAGCTGCTGCCAGTCTGATATAGAATTCTCTCTGATCTCCGGCTCTGGCAGGCTGCTCGCGCGGTGGATTTTCACCATCATAGAACATTAGCGGATCATGGTCCTCTCCCCAGCCATCCTCACCGGGCTGCATTCCGGCCAAAAGCTGAGGCTCCTGCTGATCAGGACTATGTTTGACAACACTCCCACGCGTGCCGTGAACGACAAAACGATGTACGCCTCCAGCCGCCAGCATGCCGCCGTGCAGAATAACCCTCCGCTCACCATAATGCAGAATGACATGGGCCCAGTCAGTCACCTGTGCACCTGCCCGCTGTGTTGCCAGAGAGGCAAGAACCTGATCCGGCAAGCCAAAAAGCTGCAGGGCCTGATCAATCAGATGAGGGCCGAGATCGAACCAGATACCGGCTCCGGGGATTGCATGTTCACGCCAGCGATCGCGTACGCCCGGTCGAAAACGGTCAATATGAGACTCGAAATGTACGATCTCGCCAATCACACCACTCTCGATAGCGCCGCGAATGCTCAGATAGTCGCTGTCCCAGCGTCTGTTATGGAAAACACAGAGTATGCGATTGGCCTCATGAGCGGCCTGCACAACTGTCCTGGCTTCTTCCAGCGTCAGGGTAAAAGGCTTGTCGATCACAACGTGCTTGCCTGCCGCAAGTGCTTTCAGGGCCATAGGCGCGTGTGTCTCGTTTGGCGTTGCAATGACGATCAGATCTATTGCTGGATCGCTCAGCAGGGTGTCGAACTCGGAGACCACAGCTACATCTGGCAGATCGGCGTGCACTTTCTGTGCATCGCTGGACAGAACAGTCCGTAGTTTCAATCCACCTGCAGCACGTATCAGAGGGGCGTGAAAGGCCTTGCCAACAAAGCCATAGCCGACCAGACCGACACCAATCGGTTCTGCTTGAAGGTTCATTGCTCGCGCACTCCCTGTCAAAAACGAATGGCGGCAGCCATTCCATTACAGACAATACGCATCAGAAGCTGATCAGATCACGCTTGCCGGTCACTAACAGGCAGAGGGATCAAAAAAGGATCGAGCAAAGCATGATCAGAGTTGCAATGCTGATCAGACCAATGAAAGAAAAACAACGCACGGAACAGATGGTATTGACCAGACCGGTTTTTGTCAGGGCCTGAGGGATCATCCCTACATCACAGAAAGGATATCCCGTGGCAAAACAGTCCAATATGACAAGCGAAAATACAAACGTTGCAACCGCATCGAAATCACGTTCTGGCACTGAAACCTGAGGCAAGATCACCCGATGCCTCAAGCGACGTATCGGCCACAGATTTTTTACCGCTGCGCCGCGATATGGAAGGCCTCTTGAGACAGATATCTTAAAATTGCGCCAGTAATCGAAACCCCATTTCGACAGCATTCGGGTATTTTGTATTGGCGTCCGGGTGTACGATATACTGGATGTCTGGAAGAAGTTTCAGGCCTCGGGTAATGAAGGCGGTATAAGTCAGTTCAAGAACCTGAAAGCTCGACTGAGGCATGGTAACGCCGCCGCGAAGAGCACTGTAACCCAGATCCTGCTGCATTTCCTGTGCGCGTGTGATCTTCCTGTTCACACTCTGCCAGGACCAGAAAAGGGATATGGCGTCCGTTATCCGGCTGGAAAACATGCCCTGTGAGATGATTCCGACCGTGTACTGGTTCTGTCCGGCGAGCGAGGCGCCCTGGTTGAAACCTGCTATTCCGAACACGGTCAGGCCCTGATCTTTCGCGGGCCCGAACCGGGCGATCATCTGGTCGGCACCAACGTACCAGGCACCACGCTGACGTTCAATTTTCGGCGCACGGCGCGTCAGAGGGATGGGTGTCCCGTCATAAGCTGTGAAAGGGTCCGGGTGATTGGAGGTATCAAAATATCCTCCCAGTTTGTAATGGCCTGTAAGCTTATGACGGCCCAGAGAGGGTTCCCAGCCGATCTCCATGGGAACGACATAGCCGAGCGGCCTGAATGAGAAATCAAAACCTGCACGTCCGCCTTCAGTGGCGGAGGCTTCATAGAAACCAGCCTGCATGTAGAGATCATGACCGGGTTTGATCTTGACTGTGCCTCCCCACTGGGAAAATGGCCAAGAGCGCCATTTCGACGCAACGGACAATCCAGTCTCATGGGCGCAGATAATGCTGTTAAGGGTATAGCAGCCGAAATAGGCCGTTCCATATTTCAGATTGGCTGGCATATGACCGGCATCGATCGTAACCTTGCCGTGCCACAATGTCTGCTCCAGATACATGTAGACGAGTTTGTAAACGACGTTTCCACCAACGCCATAATCCTGCTGCGGCTGGATCAGGCTGGTATCGCCCAGATAATCACGACCTACACTGCGACCGGCCCGGTTGATCCCGAGCATATGGAATGACAACCCGCGAAGCCCGGCCATTTTCTCAAGATCGAAATCAGTGCCAAACACGATCTGATGAGAATAGGTAAATCCTCGTTTCCGCCCGCCGCTGACATTGCCAACACCTTCAGCCAGGTAAGTGAGTGTGAAATCGAAGCCCGACTGTGAAAGCTTTTTACGCCATCCCCAGATTGAGCCGAGCAGTCGGTCATTTTCTGGCACGATGCGTATTTCTGGCCAGGAGGAGCCAAGAGCGGAGGCGTTCATGCCCGTACTCTTGCGTTCACTTGGTGTCGAGGCCACGGAATCCTGCGTGGCATCCTCTAGGTCCTTCAGGATCCTTTCATAAGAACTATTGCTGTAACCCCGGACCTGCGAAGAATCATTTTTCGCAGGCAGATTTCTGGGGCCAATTGCCGCCATGGTTTTGGTGTCGGCATGTTGTGGCGCTCGCGTTGCAGCGTTCGATGCTGGGGCAAAAATCACGGTGCAAAAAAAAGCGGCGAGGCTGAGCGCCACGCATCGTGTCGAACAGAACAGGATCATCTGATGCTCACCAGTCACGGGAGCGACGTCGCCTTCTGCAGCTTTTCAGCACAGGGTCAGACGGGTGACGTCGTCGTTTTCCGGATTTGAGTCAATTCACGAAGGGGGAGGGGGCCACATTCGTCTGTGAGTCGTCACAGCGCCTCTGGCACAGCTCCGGCGCGTCGCTGCGCGGTAAGCCTGATTGCGGTATTGGGAGCACCGTAGCCGCCATAAGTACCGACACGCTGCACGATCTCGAAGAAAAACGTGCGGTCTATTGCGCGTGAGAAAATCTGGAAAAACTCGCCGCCATTCGGTTCTCGATCATAAAGGATATTACTGGCGGCCAGCCTGTCCGCCAGCTCCTTCGTGATACCGAACCGGGCCTGCAGATCATCATAATAATTCTGTCCGATTTCCAGAACCGGAAGACTGGCACGTTTCATTCTTTCTGCGGCTTCGAAAATATCATCGGTGGCGAGGGCCAGATGCTGATAGCCGGATCCGAAGAAATTGCGTTCGAAGCGAGAGGCCAAAGTATGCTGCCCCTGCGCGGCACCAAGCGTGATGCGCAATGCACCGGTCCTGTTTTCGATCGCCCGGCTTTGAACCATACCGCCTGGATCGATCACATCGACAACCGGGCAGGCATCCAGCTTGAAAGCCGTTGTCCAGTAAAGAACCCATGAGAGGAATTCGTCGGGTCTGACGACAGAAGAGAGATGATCAAAATCATATATTCCGCCTTTCACCTGTGCGGGTGAGGCAGATTCAATGATGAATTCACGCTCCCACAGATGCTCCTCGGTTTCATCATCCAGCAGATAGATCAGGCTTCCCCCAATCGCACGCAATGCAGGAATATCGAGTTGATTCAGACTGTCGGCAGTTTCATGATGGGTGGCGATACCAAGTGTGACGGCCCGGGATGCTGCGGCTTTACGATCCGGTACTCGGACGCCGATTGCGCAGACACCCTGGCCATGCATGAGACTGAAACTGCCCGCAAGTGACGCGCCGTCATTGTTGATGATGATGCGGGCTTTTCCCGCGCCTTGCCAGAGCTGAACCGCCCTCGTTCTGTGACGTCCCACGCGTTTGAGTCCAAGCCCACGAAGCATTTTCTCGAGGACGGGTTCGGTTTCCGGAGCTGCTGCAAACTCAACGAACTCCAGTTTTACGTCGGGTCTTCCAACGATACGGGTTTTCTGGTCCAGAAGCTGGCTTGCCTCTCCTCTTACAGCGACCAGAGAACGATGGCCGTCCTCGGCGATGATCTTTGCAAATCCGGCGCGGAAGCTGTCATTGAAGATTTCGAGCGAAAGCGGTCCTTTGTATCCGATACGCATCAGTGCAGCGACCCACTCGGTCACAGCCAAACCGCCCTGAAGCGGCATACAGCGATAATGCCGGCTCCACTGAAGAAGATCCATTTTCATCAATGGCGCATCCGCCATCTGGACGAGGAATATTTTTTCCGGGTCGATGTCGTCGATAGAAGAAACGGGAATATCACGCGACAGGGAATGAAAGCTGTCGAGAACGAGACCGACCGATGGGAGATCGACTTGCCTGACGATATCGACGACCTGGCGATGGTCATTGATATGCTGCCCCCAGGCCAGCGCCTCATAGGCAATGCGCAATTGCCGTTTCCCGGCCCTTTCGCCCAGCTCGCGGAAATCATCCGCAATTCTCTGAGGGTCTGCGCTGGAGTCCCTTATCGTTGTCGAGCAGATCAGTAGCAGATCGGTACCGATCTGCTGCATGAGATCGAATTTTTTCTCGGCGCGGTCAAAGGCACGTATTCTGTCGAGGCCTGAAAGCCCCTCAAAATCGCGAAAAGGCTGATAGACGACATTGGCAAGCCCAAGATCGCTCATGAGAAGGTGCACATCCTGCGCCGAGAGATCAGAGGCCAGGAAATCATTCTCGAAAATCTCGGCGGCTCTGAAACCGGCTTCGGCGATGGCTTCAAGCTTTTCACGCAGGGTCCCGCTCAGGGAGACTGTCGCAATTGAGTTCAGCATCGTGATGTTCCTTTCAGAACGCTCGAGCCGGGAGTGCGGCATTCTGGCCGGATGCCCCGGTTTTCAGAGTGATGTGTATCGCACCAGACAAGGGTGACCGTTTCGGGAAGTTGGCGCGTCAGTGATTCTGAGAGAAAGGCGAAGAGGATCTCAGTCGAATTCTCTTAATATGCGCTCGCGGTCAGGGACGCGGCCGGTAAAGAGTTCGAAGGCATCTGCCGCCTGGAAGACCGCCATACCGACGCCATCGAGAACCTTGCAGCCACGATCTCTTGCTGCCTTGAGCAACTGGGTTTCTCTCGGAAAATAGACAACTTCAGAGAACCATTGATCCGGCGTGAGAAAATCGGGCGGGAACGGCGTGCCAGGATGGGCATACATACCGATGGGGGTCGATTGAACGACGCCCTGAGCCGATTTGAGCGCTGTCTCGATTGATCTGACAGATCTCACTTCTGCATCCGGAAATTGCGTCGTCAGGTTTGCCGCGAGGCCGTCGGCCCGATCAGATGCCAGATCAAATATCGATAACTGCCTGACCCCGAGTGTCAGGAGTGCATAAGAAACGGCTGCTGCTGCACCTCCCGCACCAATTTGTGCGACTGAGTGCAAGGCTACACCGGGCAAGCCGCGTAGAAAGTTCTCTCTGTACCCTGACCAGTCGGTATTATGCCCGATGCGCCTGCCATCTCGAAACAGGACTGTATTCACCGCGCCAATCTGTCGGGCCGCATCGGAAACGTCATCAAGAAGTGCAATGACTTTCTGCTTGAAGGGATGCGTGATGTTCGTGCCGGCAAAGCCGTTTTGCTCCATTTCATCCAGCATCGTCGCAAGTGAATACGTCTTGTATTGCGGCATTGTCATATCGATCAGGCGATATTCGAGTGCCATGTCCAGATGACGCGCTTCACGTTCATGCATGGCAGGACTGCGTGATTGCCGGATATCCTCACCAATGAGGCCGCATAGCCATTTCATGAGGGAATTCCCTTGTTCATACGTTTATAGACAGACAGGCCAAAGACGCAGGCGATGCAGATGAGAAGCGGCACGGCATAGATCTGAAAGATGATCGAGAGCCGTACATGATGCTGAAGCAATTGCCCGCCCAGATAGGGACCAATGACGGCACCGATCCGGCCTACGCCCATCGCCCAACCCATTCCGGTTGAACGGACTTTTACAGGGTAAAGACCAGCGGCGAGAGGATAACTGCCGTTGAATCCACCTTGCAGAAAGACACCGATCAGGAACGCCATGATCAACACGCCTGCCAGCGACATAGACATGACACCGAAGAGGCTGAGCGCGATTGCCGCGCAGAACAGATACAGCATGATTGTGCGGTGCAGGGTCAGACGCAGGGCAACGATTCCGATCGTCGCACACCCAACGAAGGCACCGATATTATAAAGCGCCCCAGCATAGATGCTGTGGGAAATATCGAGCCCGGCTTCGATGGCTAGTTTCGGTATCCAGCTGATGATAAAATAGAGCGTCATGAAACCGCAGATCGTCGTCAGCCAGAGCAGAAGCGTGCTGGGAAGCATGCCGTCACTGAACAGGCCTGAGACGCCCGTATTATTCTGTTGAGACGCGGGTTTTTCCGGCAAAGTGATAGAAACAGGCAGCCCGAGGCGCTTCTCGATACGATTGATGCGACCGAGCGCGTTGCGTGGCTGGCGTTGTTCCAGGAAGGCCGTCGATTCAGGCAGGAAAAAAAACAGGGGCAGAATAGCGGAAGCAGAAAACAGGCCTGCTCCAAGAAGCAGGGATTCCCAGCTCCAGCTATTGATCAGGGGGGCGACAATGAATCCGGTGATCGTGGCGGCTATCGGGTAGCCGCCCTGTAGCATCGCAACCGCAAAATCATGATGCTTTGGTGGGGCATATTCTGCGGCGAGAGTGGAGATGCTTGCCAGGGCGGCACCGATTCCGGCGCCTACGCCCAGCCGCAGTACCACCAGATGCCACATGGTCGTCGCATAGCCGCTGGCAATCATGCAGATCGACATCAGGGCAACAGAAAACAGGATCAGTGGTCTGCGGCCTGTCTTGTCAGATAGAGGAGCGAGCAGAAGGCCACCCACTGCCATGCCGGCGAGGCCGGCACTGAAGAGCATGCCAAGCTGCCCGGATGTCAGGCCGAGCCCTTTCGAAAGGGTGGGTGCAACATAGGAGAGCATAAGTACATCGACGCCATCGACCATGTTCACGCCGAAGCAGAGCATGATGATGATGGCGCGCATGGGCGTCCATCCCGTCTTGACCGTGGTATCGGCACGCATTGAGGATGAGGCACTTCCCGTGAAACGTGCCGATGGTCCGGCGGTGGATTTCACCTCCGGTAAAAAAGAACCTGACATATCGGCCTCCATGGAACGACGTGATATGTCATTCCAAAATAACTATTCTTGCCGTTCTCTACAGGACGATCAAATTCGCATGAAATAACAATTATATTGGCAAGGACTACACGCGATCGATAAGTGCTGCGATGCCCTGGCCTACGCCAATACACATGGTTACGAGAGCTGTACGTTGCTGCCTTTGTTCCAGACCGTTGATCGCTGTCATGGCGAGTCTGGCCCCGGACATGCCAAGCGGATGCCCGAGTGCAATCGCACCGCCATGGGGATTGACCTTGTCACAGTCATCCGGGAGACCCAGTCCACGCATGACCGCAAGCGATTGACTGGCGAAAGCCTCGTTCAGCTCCACAAGATCGACATCGGACAGCGACCGACCTGTTCTGGCGAGAAGACGCTGCGTGGCGGCAACAGGGCCATACCCCATGATATCGGGCTCAAGGCCCGCAGTTGCCATTGCAACGACGCGGGCTCGGGGCGTAAGGCCGAAGCGGCGGATGCCCTCTTCACTCGAAAGGATCAGGCATGCAGCACCGTCATTGACACCGGAGGCATTTCCAGCCGTGACGGTTCCTCCTTCCTTGCGGAACGGCGCCTTGAGCCGTGCCAATGACTCTGATGTGGTTTCCGGCCGTGGATGTTCGTCGGTCTCAACCAGGCTTTCGATGCGTCCGACAGTCACCTTGATAGGTGTTATCTCCCGGGAAAAATAACCGGCAAGACGCGCTTTCTCGGCATTCTGCTGCGAACGCAGGGCAAAAGCATCCTGGTCTGCGCGTGAGATACCAAATTGGGCGGCGACATTCTCGCCGGTTTCGGGCATTGACGCGCACCCCCAGAGTTCCTTCAGGGCGGGATTGACGAAACGCCATCCTATTGTCGTGTCATATACGACGTTGTCGCGCGAAAAGGCGTTTGTCGCTTTCGGCATGACGAAAGGTGCGCGGGACATGCTCTCCACACCGCCGGCCAGTACCAGATCAGCCTCGCCTGCCTTGATGGCGCGTGCGGCTTGTCCGACAGCATCCAGTCCGGAACCGCAGAGACGGTTGATTGTGGTTCCAGGGGCGGTGACCGGCAATCCTGCAAGCAAGACAGCCATACGGGCCACGTTCCGGTTGTCCTCGCCAGCCTGATTGGCGCAACCCATGAAGCAGTCGTCCAGAGCGGCCCAGTCAATATTGGGGTGTCGCTCGCGCAATGCCCTTATGGGATGCGCGGCGAGATCATCGGCCCTGACATGACTGAGAGCGCCTGCATAGCGACCGATGGGACTGCGTGTAAAATCGCAGATATAGGCTTCACGCATATTCGGGTACCTCAAAAAACAGAGGCGCTGCTGTCTTTGATTGCAGTTCCTCACGAGAGAGGCCGGGAATCATGTCGATAACTGTGAAAGCATTATCGCGAACGTCGATGACAGCGAGATTTGTGTAGATCCGGTCGACGACTGCCGGGGCGGTAAGGGGATAGGAGCAGCGTTCGACAAGTTTTGGCGTGCCGGTTTTGGTCGTGTGCTCGGTCGCGACCCAGATGCGGCGTGTTCCGGCAGCCAGATCCATGGCACCGCCAATGGCAGGGGCAGCATCCTGCGCGGAAGTGGTCCAGTTGGCGAGATCGCCATTCGCCGCCACCTCGAAGGCACCCAGAACGCAGAGATCGAGATGTCCCCCCCGGATCATGGCAAAGCTGTCGGTATGACTGAAAAAACTGCCGCCGGGGTTGAGTGAGACAGGCTGCTTGCCCGCATTGATCAGCCACGGATCAAGTTTGTCCGGAGCTGGAGCGGGGCCGAAGCCGAGTATGCCGTTTTCACTGTGAAGAATGACTTCACGCCCCTCCGGTATGGCATCGGCCACCAGAGTTGGAATGCCGATACCGAGATTGACATACCATCCTTCAGGAATATCGCGTGCGATACGCGTTGCCATATCAACACGGGAGAGAGGCTTGTAACTGGTCATGATCATGCTGCCTTTCTGTCGAGAGATGCTGCGCGGGTCTCGTCCGGCACCACGACGATCCGCTCGACGAAAATGCCGGGGGTGACGATTGCTTCGGGGTCCATATCCTCAAGCGGGATCATGCCGCAGCTCTGGACGATGGTCATACGTGCCGCCATGGCCATGACCGGATTGAAATTGCGGCCGCTCTCGCGATAGAGGCAGTTGCCCATGCGATCGGTGCGCCATGCCTGGATCAGAGCAATATCGGCCTGGAGAGCACGCTCAAGCACATAGGGCCTGCCATCGAAAATCTTACTTTCTTTCCCCTCGGCCAGCTGCGTGCCGACAGTCGTGGCGGTATAGAAGCCAGGAATACCGGCTCCTGCAGCGCGTATCCGTTCGGCGAGCGTTCCCTGAGGGACGATTTCAAGTTCCAGTTTGCCTGCCTGGAACAGCTCTTCGAAGACCACCGATCCTGCCGAGCGCGGAAATGAGCAGATAATTTTGCGGACGCGTTCAGCTGCCATCAGCTTGGCCAGCCCTACATGTCCGGCACCGGCATTATTGGCGATAATCGTCAGGTCACGGGCGCCCTGTTCGATAAGCCCTTCGATCAGGGCATCCGGCTGTCCTACCGAACCGAAACCTCCCACCATGATCACGGAGTCATCGCGTATCCCGGCAAGGGCATCGGCAATGGATCTGACTTCCTTGTTGATCATTTTTTATTCCCCACCTGTGTTCGTATGTCGAACAAACGGTCGCATAGTGAACATACTAGACGCGTATCAGGTGTCTTCTGGCAAGAAGTTATTTGTTCAGTCTCGTTTATGTGATTTAGAACATTGATATGTTATTATTTTAAGATATTGGTCTGGTTAGATTTTATATAAATCGCGCATGTAATCAGCCATGTTGTAGCAATAGAGACGCGCTTTTCTCCTGATTATCAGGAGGAATTTTTTGCTGATGCAGCGCAAGCTTCAGCTGCGGATCGTCCCGGATCCGGAATTCCGCAATCTCTGACCGATCTCGGCAGCTGAGCGTTTCGCGGCAGAGACCACCTGTTTCTCGAGCTGGGAAAAGGGTGTTCTTGCAGCCTGGGTGCTGACATTCAGCGCCGCGACGACCCTGCCTTCCGCACCCCATATAGGAACGGCAACCGATCGCAGTCCCATTTCGAGTTCCTGATCCTGAATGCAGAATCCGTCGTCGCGTATCCGGTCGAGCAGAGTGGAGAGGAGCACCCTGTCGGTAATCGTCCTGGGCGTTCTGGCGACGAGTTCAATCGGCATATGTTCCCGACGCTGGCTCTCCGAGAGATAGGCAAGAAGCACCCGTCCCATGGAGGTGCACCAGGCTGGCAGGCGCGCTCCTATGCCGAGGTCGACAGACAGGATCCTTCTGGATTCCGAACGTGCGACATAGAGAATATCCAGCCCGTCCAGAATCGCTACGGAGGCGCTTTCCTGCAAGGTGTCGCTCAGTTGCTGCAGTACAGGATGCGCCAGTTTGGGGAGCGGTAAATTCATCATGCCTGCCGCCAGATCCAGTACCTTCGGCGTAATCTGGAAAATGGCACCAGTCTGCGACACGTAGCCCATGGCAGACAAGGTCAGGAGTGAGCGCCTCACCGCGGCTCTGGGCAGTGAGAGTTCCCGCGCGACTGCGGAGAGTGTCATCCCGTTCGGATATCGGGCGCATATCCTGAGTGCGTCCAGTCCTCTGGCCAGCGCAGTCACGAATTCACGGTTCTCGCTTGCGTCCGCCGCGTGGTTATCGTGTAAGTGGTCCATCGAGCCGATGATGGCACGATTTGCCTGCAGGCCCTATCGAAAACAAAGAGGGCTTTACTGTTCAGAGCGTCGTTCCTCTCTGAAAACAGTGATTGTCACGCCTTCCTGCCCACGGAACCAGCGGGAAAAATAGGCCGGATCGCTGAAGCCAAGGCGTTCGGAAATCTGTGCAGCCCCGAGATTGGTGAACAGAAGCAGACGCCTTGCTTCTGTTGCGAGTCTTTTTTGAATAATGTCTTTTGGCGTCTGTCCTGTGACGCAGAGACAGGCACGACGCAGGATGCGTTCAGACGTCTTGAGCCTGTCGAGATAGGATTCGAGCGTGTCGCGACTGGCAAAGCGCGTTTCTACAGCGTTTCGGAATGCAGAAACGAGGTTTTCGTCGCGGCGTGTCAGCACAGCTTTCGCTTTGCGGCTGACAAGATGGGTCATCGCGGCCAGAATCATCTGCGCGCACGCATCTTTCGTAACCGCGTCAAGTTCAGCCGTCATTTTCGGCATGAGACGTGTCAGGGAAACAATCCTGTCCAGATCAGAGAGATCGGTCTTCAGGGCTTTGGCCTGGCTGGTCAGAGGTCGGGTCTGCGGAGCCCGCTGATGCAGGGTCGCAACATGTCCGTGGCCGAGTGTAACGACATGACCCCGTGATCCCGGCTGATAGACGAGGGCATGCGCAATACCTGCCGGTATCCATAAAAGCAGAGGGGCTTCATAGAGGCAGGTGGTTCCGGCGAGTTCGATTTCGGCTTTGCCCGCGGTCAGCATGAAAATCTGCGCGAGTGAGGCATGACTGTGACGGTCCACATGCCAGTTCACCGGGCGTGAGCGTCTTTCTATGGGCTCGATATCAAAAAAGCGGGTCAGGCCGATATGACCTATGCGATCTGTTTTGAGAAACGGGCTTCCTTCTCCGCAAACAGATATCTCTTCCATGAAGCCAGAATTCCCTGCGATGGCATTTACGTGAGATGTAAGAAAATTACAATTCTGTATGTTTTTGTCCATCGACCGGCTCAGTGTCTCTGTCCCATGGTGCCGTCACCGGCGCGGTGCTGACCAAATTGAAGCCGGAAGATTGAGGAGGAAAGACTGTCATGGACGTGCTCCCCTATACCCGTCAGATACTGTCCGAGCCACCATCGCTCTATCCAGCCTATACCAGTACAGTTTCGCGTTCACCACGTCAGCCGCTTGTGACTATTCCCCAGACGCTGACTGAGGTCACAGGTCCCATGGCATTTGGCGACAGGCTTTTTCGTCCGCCGGTCCATGACATGACCCGTCAGGGCAAAGGAGAGCCGCTTGGCGAACGGATCATTGTTTCAGGGCGTATTCTGGATGATCGCGGTCGCCCCGTACCCAATACAGTGGTCGAAATCTGGCAGTGCAATGCAGCAGGTCGCTATATCCACAAAAAGGATCAGCACGATGCGCCGCTCGATCCCAATTTTACGGGACAGGGCCGTATCACGACTGATGAGGAGGGGCGTTACCGCTTCATTACCATCAAGCCCGGTGCTTATCCCTGGCGTAACCATCATAATGCCTGGCGGCCGGCTCATATCCATTTTTCCCTGCTCGGCCGGGGGTTTGCCACGCGCCTGATCACGCAGATGTATTTCCCCGGTGATCCACTGATAGATATTGACCCGATTGCCTGTGCCGTTCCGCCTGAAGCGCGTCAGCGTATGGTTTCGCGCTTCGATATCGATACGACAGAGAGCGGCTGGGCTCTGGGTTATATCTACGACATCGTGCTCAGGGGGCGGAATGAGACGCCAATGGAGAACGTGAAATGAGCCATATTCAGAAAGCCCCCACCCATGGTCTGACACCATGGCAGACGGTTGGCCCGTTCTTCCACTACGCCTTGCCCTGGGAGGGCGGTAACACTCTGGTTGGTTCGAACGTTTCGGGCGAAAAAATCGTACTTATCGGACAGGTTGTCGATTCAGATGGCGCGCCCATCCCCGATGCCATGGTCGAAATCTGGCAGGCAGATGCCGGGGGGTATTACCATCATCCGGATGATCCAAGGCAGGCCGAGATCAAGGACCGGGACTTTATAGGGTTCGGTCGCTGCCCGACGGATGAAGAAGGTTTTTACCGTTTTGAAACGGTGCGTCCGGGTCCGGTTCCTGGACTTGGTAACAGCGTACAGGCTCCTCACATTGCGATCGGACTCTTTGGACGAGGTCTGCTGCGCCGTCTCGTGACACGGGCCTATTTCCCGGATTCCCCACTCAACGAGGCCGATCCGGTTCTGGGTCTTATAGCGCCTGAGCGTGTAACGACGGTGATCGCCAGTGCCGAGGCTCCTGTGGACGGTATTCCGGTCTTTCGTCTCGATCTTCGTTTTCAGGGAGATCGTGAAACTGTTTTCTTCGATGTCTGAGTACGAGGATGATTATGCTCATGTTTCCTGCGGGAGGGATGAGCTTCTCGAGGGCCTGTTTTCCACCCCTGCGGTTTCGGCCGTCCTCGGCGATCGGGGCAGGTTGCGGGCCATGCTCGATTTTGAGGTGGCACTGGCTGCGGCTGAAGCAGGAACAGGGCTCATTCCGCAGGAGGCTGCTGATCTGATATGTCAGACGGCAAGACCGGAGGCATTTGATCGCGCCATTCTGGCTCAGGCCGCAGGGCGTGCCGGAAATCTGGCCATTCCGTTTGTAACGGCCTTTACGAAACAGGTCGCCGAAAAGGATCGAGCTGCTTCGGGATATGTGCATCTGGGTGCAACGAGCCAGGATGTTATCGATACGGCCACGATCCTGCAGCTTCGTGAGTCCGTATCACTTATTCTGAAAGATGTGCGTCGGCTCGAGACGAGGCTGGCCGCAATCATTATTGATCATTCCGGAACAATCCTGCCGGGCCGCACCTGGTTGCAGCATGCTGTTCCCACGACACTGGGCCTCAAGGCGGCGGGTTGGCTCACAAATATTGCAGCAAGCCGCAAGGCGCTTAGCGCGGCGCTTGAGAGCGCATCCGTTCTTCAGTTTGGTGGTGCTGCCGGCACTCTGGCCTCGCTTCAGGGACGTGGTCTGGCAGTCGGCGCCCTGATGGCTGAGAGACTCAAGCTGCGTTTACCGGCTCTTCCGTGGCACAGCATACGCAGCGATCTCGTCCGATGCGGTACCTCCCTTGGCCTTCTCTGCGGTGCACTTGGCAAGCTCGCCCGGGATGCCTCGCTGATGATGCAGACCGAAATCGGGGAATTACTGCCTCCGGGTGGAAAGGGCAGGGGGGGGTCGTCCACCATGCCGCATAAACGGAATCCGGTCGGATGTGCCATTGCGCTCTCTGCTGCAGTTCAGGCTCCGGGGCTGGTGTCCACACTTCTTTCGGCGATGGTGCAGGAACATGAGCGAGGGCTGGGAGGCTGGCATGCAGAATGGCAGACTTTACCTTCACTCGTGAGACTTGCCGCAGCTTCAGCATCCCAGATGGCCGATATGATCGAGACCATGGAAATCCACAGTGATGCGATGCGTCGTGACTGCGATCTGACCCATGGGGTCGTCATGGCAGAGGCGGTCGCGATGGCTCTGGCTCCGTCATTGGGCAAACAGGCCGCTCATGAAATACTCGAGCAGGCAAGTCATGATGCCCTGTCCCGCAATGAGACGCTCGGCAATGTCATTACGCGTGATCCCCGGGTTACGGCATTGCTGGCACCTCAGGAAATTGCCGAGCTGCTCAAGCCTGAAAATTATCTCGGTAATGCGCGGGAGTTCTGCGCTCGGGCTCTGGAATGCTGGCAGAAAGGGAATTGATCCATGTTTATCGCACTGCCTGATCTGAACGTACATTATCGTGAACGTGGCGCTGCAGGTGCACCTGCGCTGATCCTGCTCCACTCGCTCGGCACTTCGTCTGTCATATGGGATCAGGTGGCCGAAAGGCTTGCGCAGGTTTACAGGGTGATCCAGCCCGATATGCGCGGCCATGGGCTTACTGACGTAACCCAGGGGCCGTATACGATTGCCGGGCTTGCGGAGGATGTTCTCGCGTTGATGGACGGGCTGGGCATTGGCAAAGCCCATATTGCTGGCATATCGATTGGCGGTCTGATTGCACAGCAGATCGGCCATGTCGCTTCCGGGCGTGTTTATACGTTGACCCTGCTTGATACGGCTCCGGTTTTTCCTGATTCACGCTCTTGGCGGGAGCGCGCCGCACTCGTCAGGGCTGAAGGTGTCGCCACGATGGCGGATACCGTGCTCGACCGCTGGATTACGCCTCAGGAGCAGGAAGCTCCAAACGGAAAAGGGTTGCGGCAGATTTTTCTTCGAACAGCGTCAGAGGGGTATGCTGGTGCCTGCGAGGCACTAGCCTCCTGTGACCTCTCGGTCGGGTTGAAGCATCTGGCGATACGCAGTCTTATCATCGTCGGCGAGGATGATGAGGCCACTCCGCCTGAAGTGTCCCGGCGTATGGTGGCTGAAATGCCCGACGCATCATTGGTAACGCTGGAGGCATTAAGACATATTCCGGTGATGGAAGCAGCGACGCGGATTTCAACGCTGATGAATTATTTTCTCGCGAGCGAGCAAAGTAATGAGTCAGCAGCAGATCTGTACGAAACAGGTTTGAAAGTGAGAAGCGCCGTGCTCGGAGGGGAGCATGTGAGTCGTTCTCTTGCCAGGATCACCAGATTTGATGAGCCTTTCCAGCATTTCATAACGCGCACTGCCTGGGGGCAAGTCTGGTCTCGCCCTCATTTCGACCGGCGGACACGATCAATCGTCACGCTCGCTTTGCTGGCCGGGCTCGGATGCGAAGAGGAATTCGAGCTTCATATAAAGGCTTCACGCAATACCGGTTGTACAGACGAGGATATCGCCGAACTGCTTCTGCACGTTGCCCTCTATGCCGGAATTCCCCGTGCAAATAGCGCCATGCATCGCGCAAAAAGACTCCTCTCAGATCCTGACGAGCAGCAAAATAGATAGGTCGTATTCCAAGTTATCCCTGTTTTATCAGGGGGGCTGTCGCATGAACTCGGGTGCGCCCGGAAGCGGGCGGTGAGAGCGATATCTCTGATTTACAGATGGTACCTGTTTCTGCACGAGTTGATAGCGTATTCGGTGTGACTCTGTCTCCGTATCTGGGGACTATTGTAATGCCGGATTGTGCCAAGGAGAGTATGCAACGATACCCGTTCAATCAAGGCTACGACTTGGCGGAGCCATTAAAACAATTTGCGTACGGCGTATTGAGATTTGAATGGTTCTTCAAACATATCGGAGACGTTATTCAAGGTCTGTTCTATGCGAAAGCCATTATCGAAGATTGCCAGACATACAGCCTTTCCCGCCACATCCAGAACGATACCATTATCGATGATGGCATAATCAGCATAATCAGGAACAAGGTCGGGGTGAAAGTTTGATACCCACGTCTGTGTGTAGAGAGGAAGTTGCTCGGTATCGATGCGGAGATACTCATTATCGGGTGACGTATAGATATCGTAAATAGCGAACGCCGTTCGTAAGGCCCAGACGTTGCGGATAGGCCCCGCGATGGAAAGGTCGAGAAGATCATCGTCCTTCGTCTGTCGCTTTCGTCTCGACGTATCGCGAAAGTCGACAAACTTCACGAACAACCCATCTGTGTCATCGATAAAAGGTACTGTTTCCTCTTCAGGGGATGCCGTAACGATTGCGCCTGTTTCAAGACGGATTTCGACTAGCAAGGACCCATCGGTTTTTGTCTGGATAACCTGCTGTCCCTCGAGGGAATAGATGAGTCTCATCTCCTCATCGGTAAAATAACGGGTGCAGTGGGCCATAGGCGTATCTCTTACAGGAGGGGGCTGTCCAAGAGAGTGCATACACTCGCAAGGCAGGCCGCAAGCTCGAACACTATCGCGGTTCTTGTACAAACAAGTTAAAACGGGACCAAGGTGTGAGGCTGTGTTGTCCTGTTTCTATTCCTTTGACATCATTTGCCACCATGAAGTGTAAGGCATACAAAAACATGAGTATTGATGGTTGCGGCCACTTTATTTCCTGTCAAACTTCCGAGATTTCGGGATGATGCCTCTTTGCAAGAATCCGTTCGCAACGATGAAAGCATATGAGGACTTTACCCTATTACCATCCTGTTGCAGTACGTCCGCGCCAAGGGGCCAACCATTCCAGCCCCTCTGACGTTGACGCGCAGGGCCGATATTCACATCCCACCCAACCACGATACCCGAGGTCATCCAACTGCTCGAAGAGATAGTTGAAATTGACTTCTCCTGTATCGGGCTCATTGCGCAGTGGCACGCCTGCTGCCTGAATATGCGCGATTGAATCAAATAGAATATTGAGACGGGTGGACAAATCACCCTGCATGATCTGCGCGTGATAAAGATCAAACTGTAGTTTGATATTATCCGCGCCGATCAGATCGCAGACTTTTTTTGAGTCCTCCTGGTAATTTAAGAAATATCCAGGCATATCTCTCGTATTGATTGCTTCCAATACAATTGTAATGCCCGAGGTGCGAGCCTGCTGAGCTGCGTACTCTATATTCTCAAGGTAGATGTCCATCTGCTTTTCCCGTGTGATTTCCGGTACACGCAGGCCTGCCATGACATGTAAAAGGCGGTTTTTCAGTACGGCACTATATTCCATGGCAGTATCAATCGCACGACGAAATTCGTCCTCGCGCCCTGGCAGCGAGGCCAAACCACGTTCTCCACCGTCCCAGTCACCGGGAGGCGCATTGAACAGGGCCACGCGCAGATCATTGCTGGCAATACGCACCCCGATATCTTCTTTCGAACACATATACGGGAAGAGAAACTCCACTCCCTTGAAACCATCGCGTGCGGCAGCGTCGAAGCGATCAAGAAACCCGAATTCGGGATAATTCATTGTCAGATTTGCGGCAAAAGCAGGCATTTAATACTACTCCATAATTTTGAGGTCAGGAAAAAAACAGCCACATTGCTGCCGTGGTGAGAAAGCCCAGAAAGCCAAGAATGGTGGTGAGGACCGTCCATGTTTTGAGACCGTCTGCGACCGCAATTCCTGTGAGTTTTGTGAAAATCCAAAAACCAGCATCATTAACGTGAGATGCTGAAAGGCCGCCGCCGCCCATAGCAAGAGCCAGTAAGGCAAGACGATTAGGGCCAAAATGAAAGGTGGCAATCAGCGGAGCGAGAATCCCGGCCGTCGTGACGAGTGCGACAGTCGTCGATCCTTGAACGGCGCGCAGTATCAGGCAGAGGATATAAGCCAAAGCCAGCACTGGCAGCCCGCTATTACGCAGCGTATCTGAAATGACGTGCCCGATACCACTTTGCACGAGAATATTACCGAAAATACCCCCGCAACCGGCAATCAGGATAACCATTGCGACGCCGGGTACAGCCGAACCGATCACGCTCGAAACCTGTTCGAAACTCCAGCCACGTCGCAAGCCCAGGCAGTACCCAGCCAGAACTGTGTCCGCGAGCAGCGCTGTTACCGGAGCGGATAGAAACTGTGTGACGGCATAATAAAAAGATTTCTGCGGCAGGAAGATGGAGACTGTTGTCCCACACATAATCAGCACGATGGGAAACAGGATTAGCCCGACAATTAGCCAGAATTCAGGCGCAGGAGCATCAGGAAGTGCCTCATCAGATGCCTCTAACGAAGCAGGAACGCCCCCGTCATCGCACCCACTGACCGCCAGACGAATATCCGCCGAATAATTAAAGTCACGACGCGTCATATGCTGGGAGATAAAATATCCCACAATGCAAACCAGCAAGGTAATTGGCACGCCGAACGCCAAAATCCGTCCCATATCCGCTCCGATCTGCACAGAGGCAGCGGCAGGCCCCGGATGGGGTGGCAGAAATGAATGCACCGTCAGCATAGCCACGCACATGGGCAAAGCAAATACCATCAATGATCGCTTGGTGACGTTCGAAACACCGTAGAGCAACGGCATGACCATAATGACGCCAACTTCAAAAAAAACTGGTATGCCAATCAGAAATCCCGCCAGCGTGAGAGCCAGCGGAATACGGCGATCACCAAATTTTCCAATCAGGTCACGCGCCAAGACCTGTGCGCCACCTGAAATCTCGACAATTTTGCCGATCATGGCGCCCAGCGCAATAATGATGGCGATATGGCCCATCGTCTTGCCCATCCCGGCCTCAATGGCGGGGACGATCTTGTCGGCAGGCATGCCGGACAAAAGGGCAACGAAAATACTGACGATTAGCAACGTCAGTACGGGCTGCAGCTTAAATCGTATAATGAGTACGAGCATCAAACCTATGCCTGAGATCGCACTGGCCATCAGAAGAACGGGGGTCATGATGAACCCTTTGTATTTTTGGCGTTTATATCAACCCCAGCTGGTGCCGAAGACTTCCGCAATTTCACGTAGAGCGTCTTCGCAGAGCGGTTGGGGCTTTGGATTAGTCAGCAACCAGAGACGCGCCGTCTCCTCAAGCTCTGCCAAAGCGTCAGCAGCTTTCGTGACGGTGGCTCCCCACACCACAGGCCCAAGACGCTCCAGCATCACCCCTTGAACTGTCGTGGCTAATGCGGCGATACGCTGTGCAGCCTTCGGCGAGCCCGGACGCTCGTAGGCTATCAACGGTACGCGCCCGATTTTCATAACCTGATAGGGCGTGATTGGGGGTATAATCGCAGAATCAGAGAATACACCTGCAAGAGTCAGTGCGACGAGATGCGTGGAATGTGTATGAATGATCCCATGACAGTCCGGCCGCTGGTCGTAGATACTACGATGCAAGACAACGGTTTTCGAAGGTTTTGGTCCGGAAATCCAATGACCATCCAGATCAACCTTGGCTATTCCGTCTGGCGTCAGACGCCCTAGGCAAATGTCTGTCGGTGTAATGAGCCAGCCATCGGATAGCCGTGCACTAATATTGCCCGCGCTCCCTGCCGTATGACCACGTTCGTAGAGATCTCTGCCGATTGCACAAATCTCGCGTCTGCATACATTTTCATCAAGCATCGTAATTTTCCTCAAAGGCGTTCAGTGCCTTGGTGAAGAAATCCGCATCCCCAAAATTTCCTGATTTCAGCGCCAGGGCGATCGGCTTGGCGCCGAGCGACACAGTGGCCGGAACACCTGGCGCAATTGCCCTGCCGATGAGCAGGCCCTTGACGTCGAGTGCCTGTACGACTGCGCCGGACGTTTCTCCACCGGCCACGACAAAATGAGTCACGCCACGCTCAAGCAGTCTACGCGCAATATCGCCCAAGGCGTGTTCGACCATTTCGCCTGCTTTGTGAACACCGAGGGTGGCTTGAATCCTCTTCAATTCCTCTGCAGGGCAGGTCGCATAAATCAGAACAGCCTGCTCTGCATGAGCATCAAAAAAGTTGATCGCTTCGTCGATAACAGGCCTGCCCGACGCCAGATCCAGGACGTTGATGCGATAAGACGGGCGGGAGGCCGCATTCCAGGTGGCAACCTGCTTATTCGTCATCAGAGAGCCGCTACCCGCCAACACGACGCTTTTGCCCTTGATTGTGGGCAAGGCCGCCGCGCCTGCGCCCGCGAGTACCGAAAGGGTGCGAAAATTATCAGGCAGACCCATCGCGACACCGGAACCGCCAGTCACCAGCACATGGTCACGGCAGGCATGTCCTATCGCAAGAAGATCAGCATCCGATATCGCGTCGATAATCAGCAGGCTGGTGTCATCCGCCTTGGCCTTGTCGAAGCACGCCCGTATCGTCTGGTCTCCGGCGCGCACAGCAGCCAGATCAACCAGGCCCACCCGCCCTCCGGATTGTGCCTGAAGCCATCGCACTAGATTGGCGTCAGTCATCGGTGTGAGAGGATGGTTCTGCATGCCGCTGTCGCTCAGCAGCGCATGCCCCACAAACAAATGGCCATTATAGACCGTACGCCCATTCACGGGGAGAGACGGTGCGGCAATCGTGACCGCTTGCCCGAGTGCCGCAGCCAGGGCCTCGGCAACTGGTCCAATATTGCCCTCCGCAGTTGAATCGAACGTGGAGCAATATTTGAAAAAGAACTGCTGGCATCCCAGATCCTGCAACGCTTTCAGTGCGGCCAAAGACTGCCCGATTGCCTGCGCCGCAGGAATTGTCCGGGATTTCAGAGCAACAACAACAGCATCGGCCTGAGCAATCAGAGGATCGTTCGGATCGGGAATGCCGATCGTCTGAATTGTCCTCATTCCGTGATCAACCAGCATACTGGCAATATCGGTCGCACCGGTGAAATCGTCAGCGATGACACCGAGCATAGGTCTCTGAAAGCTCATTGTTTTGATCCTGCCTTCTCTGCGGGCAGGGTAATTCCGGGAAATATCTTGATCACGGCAGAATCATCTTCGCGGCCATATCCGGCGGCCGAGGCGTTGAGAAACATCTGATGGGCTGTTGCAGCCAGTGGCAGCGGGAATTTCGTCTGCCGCGCCGTATCAAGCGCCAAACCAAGGTCTTTGACGAAAATATCGACCGCAGATAACGGTGTGTAATCACCGGCAAGGATATGCGGAACCCTGTTCTCGAACATCCATGAATTGCCAGCGCTATTCGTGATGACTTCGTAGAGCGTCGCCGGATCGGCACCCTCGCGCAGGCCAAGCGCCATCGCTTCGGCAGCGGCTGCGATATGAATGCCAGCTAGATGTTGATTGACGATTTTCACCCGCGTGCCAATCCCTACTGCATCGCCCAGGCGGTAGACTTTGCCCGCCATTGCATCAAGAACTGCCTCGGCCCGTGCATAGGCTTCAGCCGGACCTGAGGTCATCAGCGTCATGTCACCTGTTGCAGCCTTTGCAGCCCCACCGGACATCGGTGCATCAAGGAGCCAGATTTCATGGGCTCTGAGTTTCTTATCCAGTTCTTCGATAAAAGCAGGGGCGACCGTTGCGCAGGAGATGACCAGAGCACCGGGCTTGAGCGCAGAGACAGCGCCATCACCCCCGAACAACACTTGCGCGGTTTGTTCAGCATTGACCACCTGGATGACCAGCACGTCGCATAAAGACGCCAGTTCTTCGGGAGATGTGCAGGCTCTCCCACCCAATGTTTCGAACGTCGCAAGCGTTTCGCGGCGTACATCAAAAGCATGGACTTCAAAGCCTGCGCGCAGCAGCGATCTGGCAACGCCAAGACCCATTGCCCCCAGACCTACAACTCCGATCCTTGCCGCTTTTGGTTCTGACTGCATCGTATTGACCCTCGCTCATCCGTGATTCCGCGCAGACATGATTAGTCATTGCCGAATGGATATTTCTTGGGGCTGAGTAATTCATAGAAGATGATAGGCGTCTAATGCACGAACCGTTATGGTTCATATCACCTGTGTTATGGATATCCGATGAAACAAACGCTTCAGCTCTCCCCGTCATGGTTTCTGGATATCCGGCTGAAGTTCAGACATTTGCAGCTATTACAGGCCCTGTCTCGACACAACACGCTCCAGGACGCAGCTGATAGTCTCGGTCTGGCCCAGCCGGCCGCATCGCGCCTGCTTGGTGATCTCGAAGAAATGATCGGCACGCCGCTCTTTCGACGCGACGGGCGACGCCTTGTTCTCAACAGCTATGGAGAGCTTTTGACACGTCGCTCAAAAAACCTGTTGGAAGAGCTGGAACGCACGCGTGAAGAATTCAACACCGTATCAAAAGGTGGCGTGGGAAGCGTTTCCATCGGTGCGATAGATGGCCCCGTCGTTGATTTGCTTACCCAGGCCGTGCTCAATATCCAGAGCGATAATCCAGGCATCGAGCTGGAAATACGAACCGGCTCCAGCATCGCCTTGTTCAATGATCTGATGAATGGCGAAATCGATATCATGATCGGGCGACCGCCGGAGGAGGAGAACGGTGCCACGTTTCACTACCTCCCGATTGGGGAGGAGCCCATGGTAATATCAACAAGGCCGGGCAACCCGCTGCTGCTCAAGGGGAGGACGATACGACTGGAGGAAATGGCGTCTTATCCCTGGATTTTGCAGCGCAAAGGCGGGAAATCACGCAAGAAACTCGAGGATGCGTTTGCTGAGCGCGGCATTGCATTGCCAAAAGATATTATCGGCAGTGATTCGCTGGTGATGACTCTCGCCTATCTGGAGAAAACCGATGCGCTGACAATTCTGTCAGCAGCGGTTGCCAATCAACAGGCCAAATATGCGCAGATCCAAATCCTGCCATCAGAGGTTGAGATAGCGATCAGCTCTTATGGAATTCTGACACTCAAAGCCCGCAATCAATCACAAGCTACAGTAACGGTTTTGAATGAGCTGTGCACAGTGCTCGCGCCTGTCATGTAAAACGCGTTTATTTTGCGAAAATCGTGCACTCTGAGATGATACGAAGACGTGCTCTTCCCAGCGATGATAGCGCTGCGATCTCCCGTGGTCGACGCTTGCACTTTTCCTTCCTGTTTATTGGTATATGATCCCATGCAATAGCGAGCTGGATAACGGACCATCATCGCGTGACGAAGCAGGCTCCTGAATGTGACTGAGCAGATTGCACAGCCAACAACAAGGAATTCTGAAGCGCCTGCAACACGTTTTGCGGCACTGTCAGCGCCGAACCTATGGCGACGGTCTTTTTTAGTGTCGCTAACGTAGCTCTCATAAAAAGTGATAATTTCGTCTGGTGTGGGCGGTCGGTCTTTCGAGTCACTCACGGCGCGCACCTTGTCGAAGAACTGTCCGGTCCGGTCATATAGCTGTGCCGCCCGTCTGCGAGCCTCGAGTTTAGCCGAAGTGGCGAGCGAAAGGGAGATCTCGGACCGCCTCAGGAGAGGCTGGATATCCTTCGGCACGGCCCTGCGAAAATGGTAGCGGGACCCTATCAGACGCAGCATCAGACTTTGCCATTCTGGGAAGAAATCCGGGAAAGCCCCGGTTTGACGCGTTGAGAGCCAAAAAATCTATCAATTTCAATGAGATAGTGGTGCGAACTGTGGGACTCGAAACCATACAGGTTCGAAGCGCACCCGGATAAGGCACTGAAAAACAACCATGTTTCTCAAGCGATGTTGCATTAGAGTGTAGCAGAGTTTGCTACATCCTCAAGCGTCAAATGCGTGTTGCGAGGCGCTGAATTGTTCTCAATCCGACGCCATATTCTTTGGTCAGAGCAGTTCCGGTCTCTTCTCCGTAGCGCCTGCGGATAGCTTCTTGGGCTTGCCTGCTGAGCTTGGGTTTCCTGCCCATTTTCACGCCACTCTCCATGGCTCTCTTCCTGCCAGATTGGGTGCGGTCGATGATGAGCGCGCGTTCGAACTCGGCAAAAGAGGCGAGAAGGTTCATCGTCAGGCTTCCCATCATGTCATCTCTGATGGTGCCAACACCTTGGATGGTTATCGCAATGCCCTGCTGTCTGATATTTTGGAGGACGGTCAGGATGTCGAGGGTGGATCTTCCGAGCCTGTCGAGCTTCATGACGACCAGCTCGTCACCTGTCTGGAGCTTCTTCAGCAATTTCGCGAATTGTGGTCTGTCATCAGATTTCACGGCGCCGGAAATCTTCTCCTTGAAGATCTTGGTCCTTGGGACACCCAAGGCCATCAAGGCGTCTTCCTGTTCCTGTAAATCCTGCCCTAAAGTCGATACTCTGCAATAGCCATATTTCATACAATTCCCCTTATAGTTTTGGCGGGGATTTATGGCGGTCTGTTTTCTGCGGTTTTATAATACCGCCATATTTCCCGATTTATGGCACTATGGTACCATAAATATCACAATGTTTGGTCGGGAAAATTGTATTCTTGAAGTATTGACGATATTTGCACCCACGCTTGGTGATTAAAAATAGGTATCTTACGCTACTCACAGCGTAAAAGTCTGCTTCTGGCGGGGGATGCTGACATCAGATGTGAATGCTTGAAACCGCTTAACTTTTGGGAACGCGCTTTCCCCCATCTAACCAGTTTGAGCCTTGTCATGTCGACTATTAATTTGGCATGTTTCAGCAACACACCTGATTGACTGGCGGGTTCGATGTCAAAAGCTAATTTGGTTCGCGCTAGCCGCGATGGTGATCAGTTTCATTATCTCTGGGCTGCCCGGCGCTGCTTACAGCTTCTTTCATCATGTTCCGATCTGGTCGCTATTAGTATAGAAGGTCCATCTACGAAAGAAACTGGTGATGCTAATCCCATAATTGATGGAGAGGAGGTCATAGATGTAGCTGAGTATTTCGGTAGCGAGAGGTTGGATAGCGCACGTATTGTCAGATATATGCAGCTTAAGCACTCAACAACGCGCGCAACCGAACTTTGGACTGCTAGCGGCTTGGAGAACACCGTCAAAGGTTTTGCTAAGCGCTACAAGGAGCTCTTGAAGACTTTCCAAGCGGAATCACTTGCGTCGAAGCTGGAGTTCTGGTTCGTAACTAACCGGCCTATAGGCAGAGACTTCGTCGATACTGTAATCGATGTCGCTGCCGGAGCCTTGCCGCGGCATCCAGCCGAATTGGAAAAGCTCAGGAAATTCACTAGCCTTGAGGGAAACGAACTCGCATCTTTTTCCAAGTTGCTACACTTCCAAGGGCGGCAAGACGATTATTGGGAGCAACGCAATATTCTTTCGCAGGAAGTGCGTGGTTACCTTGCGGGTGCCGATGCTGACGGGCCTTTGCAGTTGCTTGAGTTAGTAAAACGCCGAGCCTTATCTGAAGGAGAGCACAATCCGAGGATAACGAAGAAGGATGTTGAGCGGGCGCTAAATACTGACGAGTCCATGCTCTTCCCAGCACCTTGTCTGATCAATGCGTTAGAGGAAGCAGTGCCTCGTGCCCAGGATCTTTGTCTTATGGGCGCAATCTACAAGGCTGGGGCGCCCATTATTATCCACGCCTCCGGCGGCGTCGGTAAGACGGTGTTTGCCAGGCGCATTGCTGACTACCTTCCCGAAGGGTCGCAGGCCGTCCTGTATGATTGCTACGGGAATGGTCTCCATCGCAACCCGACCAATTATCGCCATCGGCACAGAGACGCTCTAGTGCAGATTGCGAACGAGTTGGCGAGTAAGGGGCTTTGTTATCCGCTAATTCCAACTTCAAGTGCCGCGCCATCGGACTACATGCGTGCGTTCATAAATCGTATTAGTCAAGCAGCCGACTTAGTGCATCGTTCTGCCGCTCCAAATGCGATCCTCAGCATCGTAGTCGATGCGGCCGACAACGCGCAGATGGCGGCAGAGGAGATAGGAGAGGCGAGGTCGTTCGTCCGTGATCTCATTCGAGAAAGCGTACCAGAAAATGTTCGCCTGATCTTTCTCTGTCGCACCCATCGTCAAGCCTATCTCGATCCTCCTGTGGACGCTATACCGCTTGAACTCAAGCCGTTTGAACGAGAGGAGACAGCCAGTTTCCTTCGGCAGAGGTTCCCGAACGCGAGCGAACACGACGTAAACGAATTTCATCGACTAAGTTCCAGAAACCCGCGTGTTCAAGCTCTCGCGCTCTCCAGCAACGTTACGCTTCTCGATGCGCTGCGGCAGCTAGGCCCCGATACAACAACTGTTGAAGATTCAATTGAAAGCTTGTTGGAAAGTGCAGTTGCTAAGCTCCGCGACAGCATAGGTTCATCGGAAAAAGAACAGGTTGGTAGCATATGCGCAGGGCTGGCGGCGCTGCGACCGCTTATTCCAATCCAAATTTTAGCAAAGATATCCGGCGTCGAAGAGGATGCAATCAGGAGCTTTGCTGTTGACCTTGGCCGATGTCTGCTTATCGTCGGCAATACCATTCAGTTCTTTGATGAACCCGCTGAAACGTGGTTTCGAAGAAAATTCAAACCGTCCGCCGAGGCGATAGTCGACTTTATCAAGAGCCTAGCGCCCCTCGCTACTACTAGCGCCTACGTCGCGTCAGTTTTGCCTCCGCTGATGCTCGAAGCAGGAAAGCTTTCAGAACTTGTAGAGTTGGCGCTAACATCGGCTTGGCTCCCTGATACAAGTCCGCTGGAAAGGCGGGACATTGAACTTCAACGTTTACAATTTGCACTGAAAGCTGCACTCCGGTCAAAACGCCATCTCGACGCGGCTAAACTCGCCCTCAAGGCAGGTGGTGAGATGGCGGGCGATGATCGGCAGCGAACGATCCTGCAAGCCAATACTGACCTCGCTGCAATTTTTTTAGAGACTGACATCGTTCAGCAGATTGTATCTAGGCGTATACTTCGAAGTGGCTGGCTTGGTTCCGGCCATGCTTATGAGGCCACTCTGCTGTCGGGACGCTTGGAACTTATAGGCGACGCGCGAAGTCGTTTACGCATCGCTTATGATTGGTTGCGCCACTGGGTTAAGTTGCCGCAGGAAGAGCGTGAGGACGAAGAGATTTCGGACGAAGACATCGTCGCGCTGACCCTTGCCCAAATCAATATTCATGGTCCTACTGAAGGAGCACAGAGCCTTAGGCACTGGAGTCCGCGCGAAGAAGTTTCGTACCGGATAGGGCGCATGGTAGCTAGGAAGCTAGTTGATCACGGTCGATTTCAAGACCTAGAGGAGTTCGCTGGCGCAGCCGGTAACAATCTCTACCTTGTGCTCGCTATTAGCGTTGAGCTCCGTGAAGTTCAGCGGACTCTTGATTCTGAGGTGACGAGCCGCGCCCTTCGACTTATTGCGAAAAAGCACGTGAATGTAAGAGAAGGCCATACTTGCAAAGACCAGGACGCCGTACTCCTCGCTGTCAGTGCGCTTGTTGAGTCGTCTTTGCAGCATGGGGTATGTACCTCGGAAGACGCGGTCACCCTGCTCTCACGATATCTCCCGAGCGAGCCACCACGAGGGCTATCATCGCGCTTTAGGAAATCACGTTTTGCAGTGCTGCGCACCTATTGTCTACGCGCCGCCCTGCAAGGACAAATCTTGGAAATCGGTGATCTAGCGTATGCTGCTCTTAATGCCGAAATCAAGAGGGCCGATAAGCATGTTAGCTCGGAGGAAGCTAGAGAGTTCCAACATATTATTGGTGCGCTTCTTCCTTGGCACCAGCTCTGGGTGGCAGTTCTTCTCGGGCGAGTAACAAAAGGAATGCTGCCTGACGAGCTTCAGCGTACGCGCCAAGCATCCAACAGCTCAGCCCAAAACTACTACATGAATATTTCTGATACCTCGGATGAGATAGCTTTGCTATGGCTCGATATCCTGCACAGGCTTGAAGTACAGGACTTGACCGATTTTAAGAGATGGAAGAGTAGTTTGAGGCGGCCTCTCACTACCCCTACTTTGACGGCGCTCGCCCGTCTGTTCAGTCAAAAAGATACGATGAAAGCAGGGGCGCTCGAATTTGCGCACGAGGCGTTCATTCTCACCAAGGATAGGAAGGTCGATGCGGAGAGTAAGTCATCCAGTTATATAGATATTTGTCGTTCAATACTAACAGCGGATAGGTGTGAGGCGAAAGAATACTTTAATGAAGCCGTTGAGGTGGCCAGTAAGATCGGCGATGAAAATTTATCGCGTTGGGATGCCATTTTGGATTTGGCGGCTCGTGCCTCTCGTCCTGATCGCCCTTTACCGGAGATTGCCTATCATTTCGCGCGCTCTGCCGAGCTGACTTACGATTATGTTATAAAAGATAAGCACTTTGATTGGCGTGCCACCGTCAAGGCTCTGTGCGACCTTTGCCCGTCATCAGCATTCGCCATATTGAGCCGGTGGCGAGATCGTGGTTTTGGTTGTTATAGCAGAATACTTCCAATTGCAATTGAACGGCTAGTCGAGCGCCGCATTTTAGATGCGCGAGATGCAGTGCCAATGATCGGCTTTCATTCGCATTGGTCATATGATCAACTGCTCGACAGCGCACTAAGAAGGTGTGCGACCCGCCGCGAGAAGGAGGTGGTGGCTGAACGCATCTATAGTTATATGCGCTTTGGAGAAGAAAATTTTTCCAGCCTTAAAAAGGTTGCGTCGCAGCACGGTATTGTGATTGCTGACCTCGGTGAAGAGAATGAGGCGAGCATCTCTGTAGAGAGGCAGCAGATTGATATCTCGGCAAAAACGTTGCCTGATCCTGAGCATCCCTGGGACGATGTATTCACTACTCTTGACCTCGCGACCGCCAATGGTCTCGCCCAAGCTTGTAGAGTATTCAAGGCCTCCAGTGCCATTTTCCATTTTGATCGATTTTTCAGTGAATGTATCCGGCGTTTGCCGACAGGATCGGAGCCGGCCTTTGTCGAAGCAATCGGCAACGTGCCTGACTTTGGCCTCTTCCATTTCAGGACTTTCTTGGAACAAGTGCCTGATTCCTGGAAAAAACGGCTTGCGATTAGGCGTGCGTTAGAGGTTACGCTCAAGGTTTTCTGCCGCCGCTATTGTATGGGTATTACCGCTAATCGATATTACAATGAGCTGCCATTGACTCTAGCTTGCAAGCTCGCGGGCATAAGTGAAGCCGCTATCATTGAGGTGGCGCTCGAGGCGATAGGCAACGCGCCTGATCTCGCGGATTCTAGCCAACTCTTTTCTCTGGTCGGTCTGCTTGTGACTAAGCTCTCAGAGGACGATGCAACCGTAGCCCTCCAGTTCGGTCTGGGCCTCTTTGACCTTTCCTTTGAAGACAAAGATGGGGATGGTCCGTGGTCCACACATCTCATGCCGCCCGCAGATGTCAGGGCTTCGTTAGCAGGTTATATCTGGGCTTCTATGGCTGCACCGGAAGGTGCTACGCGGTGGGAGGGTGCACACGCTGTCTTGGGCATTGTAGCCTTGGAGCGGCAAGACGTCCTTGCGTACCTCATGCAATTTGCTACTGAGCGGAAAGGTGGCCCTTTCGTTGACGCGAGGCTGGCATTTTATCAGCTTAATGCAGTGCAATGGTTTCTGATCGGTATCGCGCGTGCGGCGGCACAATATCCCGCGGTTCTCACGCCATGGTGGCAGCAAATTTGTAATTGGGCGATAGATGATCAGCCTCATATCTTGATTCGGCAATTCGCAGCACGCGCGGGAATGGCGTTGGTTGATAGTGGGGTATTGGCTAACACTGATAATTTGAGGGAGCGGCTTAGCAAGCTGAACGTATCCTCTCTCCCCATCGTGAAATCTCAGCTTCACAATCGCATTCGTCGAGAGCCGGAAACAAACGCAGCTAGTGATCAGGATGACCGCTTCTTTTTCGGGCTAGATCTGGGTTGTTACTGGTACGCACCTCTCGGCCAGATTTTTGGCCTATCGCAGCATGAAATTGAGATGGAAGCATTCAAAGTAATTCGAGCCGATTTCAGCTCCACCTCTACGGGCGAGTGGAGCGAAGACGAACGAGGGCGGCGGAATCTCTATCAAGAAAATCACATTAATCATTCCCATGGTTCGTATCCGCGTGCCGACACACTCCATTTCTATCAAGGTTACCACGCGATGATGATTGCGGCCGGTAAACTCCTACAAAGCACGTCTATGCATTGCGACTCCGAATATGGTGCCGAAGAGGATGATTTTGCCAGATGGCTCGACAGTCACGACATTTCACGCAGAGATGGAAGATGGCTTTGGGACCGACGCGATCCAACGCCGCGAAAACGATCAGATTGGCAGACCCGAGAGAAAGATGATGAATCGCGACTTATGATCACGGAGGACGACGTCGACGAGGCACTTCGTTCAAAGGAGCTGCTAAATATATGGGGTCATTGGACAGAAGTTAGCCCAAAGCGACAGCAGTCCGTTTATATACGTAGCGCTCTCGTATCACCTAATAATTCCCTCGCCTTGCTTCGGGCCCTCGCTACGACCAGAAATGTTTATGATTATATTATTCCTGAAGCCGGCAGTGACAATGAGATCGATCAGCTAGGCTTTTACCTTAAGGGCTGGATTAGTAATCCGAGCTCAGTTCAGGGACTGGACAGCCAAGATCCTTGGGCCGGGGGCATAAACTTCCCACCGCCCATACCGACACGCGAGATTATTGAATTCATGCACCTCCGGACCGACCCAGAAAATCGAATATGGCAGGGGGATAAGGGGTCAATTTTTATGACCTCACAGGTTTGGGGGCATTGCGATGAAACTAGAAGTTTTGAGAGAGACGAAACAGCACGTGGTAGCCGACTTCAGGCTTCGTTAAATTTCTTGACCGATATGTTGGCTAAGCTCGACCGCAAACTTATTATCGAGGTGCAGATTGATCGACGATTGCAGAACCAACCATACATAACTGGAGGAAAAGGTGATGAAAACGAAGTCCAAAAAAGGACTAGACTTTTCTTGCTCGGATCAGATGAGCGATTCGATACGATCTGACGCCATCCTTACTTTGGGCCGCCGTCTCGTAGAAGAACTTGGATTAGAGGAGACGGTAGATACGCTTGGGCGCTGGATGGCACACTATATCGCTGACCTTATTATAAGAGCGGAGACCGCCTCAGGCGAAGAGAAACAATCGGCTGAGGTAATGTGCTTTAATTCTATAATTATGTTATGGCGTTATCGTGCCGGGCTTCCAATGGACGAGCGCCCGTTGCATGAGTTGGAACCCGTCATTCGCGCCATGAAGAGCCTCGACCCTGATGACGCTACCCCTCGCTACTTCCGTTCAATCAGGCCGCAGGTCAGTGTTACAAAGGAAGAATCCGAGGCTCATGCTTGGCTGAAAATGGTGGCTGAACTAGATTGTTCTGCTAAAATCTTGATCGGATATTATCTTAACCAAGCAGCCCGTGCTGCGGTCGACAAATCGCAAGAATGGATTAGGTTGGCTGAGGCTGCTGATTGCAGCGATGATATAACTGAAATTATGATCCGCATAGTTTCATCGGCAAAAGATTTAGATGTTAAGCCAAATTCTACTGACGAAGCGCGTCGCCAAGTAAACGATCGATTGAAACGTTTGGAGAGCTTCATTTCCCTCGCAGAGGAATTGGTTATTAAGTGGCAACAGGAGCTACAATCTCTTTCATCATCCGCGCTGGAAAATTAAATGAACCACACCGGGGTTGGTGGTGACGTCTAGGTCTATTTTATTATGCCGCAGAGTTGCCCTCAACATTTCTTCCACATAAGACTTTCTCGTCCCAAAAACACCTGTTTTGGGAATAGTCCATTTTTGCATGGCTGTGAGTCCGGTCATGCAATTATGGGACGGGGTTTGTGATACGGTTTTCAGGAGTTCATCGCCCGCCATGCCGTCATCTTGGAGACGTGCAGGAGCTTGGCCACCTCTCGTGCTGATAGCCCCTGTGCCTTAAGGCGCCTGGCCTGAGCGAGGTCTTCCTCGGGCAGGGAGGGGCGTCTTCCCAAACGTGTTCCTTTCGCCTTTGCCGTCTCCAATCCCGATAGCACACGCTCACGGATGATGTTGCGTTCGAACTCCGCAAAGCCCGCGAGAAGCAACAGGAACAGCTTGCCTCCGGCGCCTGATGTGTCGATGCCGAGATTGAGGATACGCACCGCCACGCCTCGTTTCTTCAGCACATCGATGAGCGTCAGCACGTCCAGGGCGTTACGTCCCAGCCTGTCCAGTTTGGCGACAATGAGCGTGTCTCCCGCATGGAGCTTCCGCACCAGTTTCCTGAGCGCCGGTCGCGTCTTCCATGAGGTCGCCCCCGAGATGGTCTCGGTCACGATGCTGTCCTCGCTCACGCCTTCACGGAGCAAATCCGTGACCTGGTTGTCTGTCTGTTGTCGCGATGTGCTTACCCTCGCATAGCCATATTTTCCCATATTCCCGTCCTGTCATTGCGGGACAGCTTTTCGGTACGTCTGCACCCGGTTTCGCCATCCTCCCATTATCGTAACAGAATCAGGTGTTTACGGGATATCCTGGGGGCAGGTTCAGCACTGCACAGGG
>Ga0157360_1000094_pt1 | contig 48294 bp, 38 predicted proteins | sample AttlaeALBM1_FD_111483 | JGI IMG/M metagenome (GOLD analysis project Ga0157360, IMG submission 111483) | Fungus gardens microbial communities from leaf cutter ant in Ribeirão Preto, State of São Paulo, Brazil - Atta laevigata ALBM1 | ecosystem: Host-associated > Fungi > Mycelium > Unclassified ...
GACGATAAACACACTCCCTTCGACACCGACTCCCATCAGTGTGAGGGCTTTGTTGCTGGAACCGCTCATGAAGCGGCCCAAACAGGCTGCCATTGCGTTTTCATTGCTGATCCTCGCGACGTTATGCGATGTCGTCGGCCCCTGGCTCACTCAGTACTATCTGGATCATCAGCTCGTTCCCCATCATTTCGATGCGAAACCACTGATTTTCCTCGTGGTGGCTTATTTATTAACGCAGGTCATCGCTGCAACCTGCCGATATCTGCAAACCATTCGCTTTGCGCACATTTCGACCCGCGCTATTCAGGAAATTCGCAACCGGGTATTTGAGCATCTATTGCGCCTGCCACAGAGCCGTATAGATGCGACGCCATTGGGTGAATTGACCAACCGTGTCACCAGTGATACCGATGCCCTTCAAGAGTTCTATCTGGGCTTCCTGTCATCGGTGGTACAGAATGTCATCCTGTTGGTGGGCATCATTATTGCGATGCTGCTCATCGATTTGCGCCTGGCTCTGATTGCATTGTTGATTGTGCCGATTGGTATTCTGCTGATCGTGCTTTATAAAAAGCTCGCTCATCCGGCGGTCACCGCTGTGCGTCGGCTACGTGCAAAGCAGAGCGCACAATTGAATGAAGCCATTCAGGGCATGACGGTCATTCAGGCTTTTTCACAAGGTCAACGTTTTCAAAAACGCTTTGATTCCGTAGGCAAGGAGCAGTACCACGAGCGTATTCGTATCGTTATCATGGGCGGCCTTTTACTTCGCTCGGCTATCAATTTTCTGACTATTCTACTCATGGCAGGATTGATATATGGCTACGGTATCACTCACATCAGTGTAGGCGATCAAGCCATTGGGATTGGAGTGCTTTATGCGTTCATCAAGTATCTGGATCGCGTAGCCGAGCCCTTGATCGATATTTCTCAGCGCTTCTCACTTTTCCAGAGGGCCAGTGTTGCAGCCACACGGCTCCTGGAGTTGTTGAATTCGCCGGAAGAAGAAGCCGGGCACGATACCCGTCCGATCAACGATATCAATATTGAATTGAACGATGTGCGTTTCCGGCATGATGGCGCATCCCACGACACTCTCAAGGGATTGGATCTTACGATCAAGCCCGGTACTTTTGTTGGTATTGTAGGCGCGACGGGTAGCGGGAAATCAACGCTGCTGGATTTGTTAAGTGGATTGAAACGGACTTCGCAGGGAGCATTGTTGATTGATGGTCGCCCTCTGGGCACCCTTGAGCGGAAAACATTAAGCGATAAAATTGCCGTCGTACCACAGGAGCCATTTATGCGCTCCACAACGCTTCGCGACAATCTACTGTTGGGCACACAGGCTTCCAATCAGCAATTAGAGCAGGCTATTCACGCTGCGCGCCTGAATACGCTGGTTGAACGCCTGCCCGACGGGCTGGATACTCGGCTTGGTGAACGGGGGCTGACGCTGTCCAGTGGTGAGCGACAATTACTGGCATTGGCACGCGCATTATTGCGTCAACCAAAAATTCTTCTTCTTGATGAAGCTACGGCCAGTATCGATAGCACCACGGAAACCGAGCTAAGTGAGGCTCTCAACGCACTTCGTGGGCAAGTGACCCTGATCGTCGTGGCACATCGATTGGCCACCATTGCTGAAGCAGACCTTATTGTCGTGATGGCCGATGGCCGTATCATCGAACGTGGTTCTCATGGGGTCTTGCTCGAAAATGCTCAGGGCGCCTACCACGCGCTTTGGAATAATGCTCTACAAAATGAGGGTGAATACATTGAGTCGTGAGCTTATATCAATCGACTATTCCTGCAATTACATTCATCATCGAATGTAAAAAACAGGTTTCTAGGCTATGCTAGTCCTTATGTCTTACGGCAGAATGGTTAGAACACTCTTTATTTGGGAAAGCAAGCGGCGATCATGATGCATCTGATTTGCTTCTCCAATATCAACGTCTGAGCGCCTGCGCATGAGTTTACCACCGCACACCACTAAAACGGCACGCGTTCACGTGTGTGCCGAGTGTGACCTCGTATCGCTAGTGCCACCCCTTGAACCGGGTGAGCGCGCTAGATGTCCACGTTGTACCCACACACTATCGACTCACTTGCGCAAGCGTTTTAGTCGGCCTGTTGCGTATGCGATTTCATCCGCCATTCTGGCGTTGATCTCCCTTTATTATCCGTTCATCTCCTTTAATTCGCATGGCATCAACAAGATCCTGGAATTACCAGACGCATTAAGCACACCCACCACCTTCGGCTACCCTTTTTTGACGTTCTGCTTCTTTCTTGGGGTGATTTTATTTCCGTTGGTTTATCTGGGGTTGATCATCTATATCAACCTTGGCGTAGCCCTGCGTCGTAATGTGCCTGGTGGGCTTTATCTTACCAAATGCCTTTCCACCATGACGCCCTGGGTAATGTCCGATATTTTTATCATTGGTACCCTGGTCGCTCTGATCAAGATAATGTCATTGGCACAAATAGGGCTGGGGCCCGCCTTTGTCACTTTTTGCGGCTTTGCCGTTTTGCTTATTGGAACGACACAGAGTCTGGATCTGGGGGGGTTATATTCCTACTTTTGCGGGCCTGAAAAAATGCCTTTGCCTGCAGTCGGTAAAAGTGGCATTTCCCAGGGGTTTACCGGTTGCCCATGTTGTGGACAACCCACGCAGGTCAATACCAAGGGCAAAGGTATTTGCCCACGCTGCAGACATCACGTTGCACAACGCAAGCCCCGTAGCGTACAAGTCACATTAGCGCTGGTATTGACGGCTGGGCTTTTCTATATCCCTTCCATGATGTTTCCTGTCATGTATATCAATCAGATAGGACAGGATAGCGCGCAGACGGTCATCGGAGGGGTACTACTGCTTATCTCGATGGGAGATTACCCGGTAGCCGCCGTCATTTTTGTCGCCAGTATCATGGTGCCTGTTATCAAAGTAGTCTCACTCCTATGGCTTTGTCGTAAAACAAAACAGCCTTATCCCATGCGTTTGCATAAACGCATGAAGCTCTATCGACTGGTTGAATTCATTGGACGTTGGTCAATGATCGACGTCTTCGTGGTCACAATTTTGACGACAATCGTTCAAGTCGATAACCTCATGCAGATAGTACCGGGCCACGGAATCGTTTACTTTGCCCTGGTCGTTATCATCACCATGATTGCAGCACAACGCTTTGACCCCCGTTTATTATGGGATGCGGTAGATCACAATGCGCAGGATGTACCTCAGCACCCCTCACGGTATTCTCCCGTAGACTCGCTGAAGTCCGGCACAATTTTCAAGCATATTGACCCAAAACAGGATTTTTCACGATGAGTGATGATGCACCAAAATCGCGTATTCGGCGCATCAGCGATTATATTTCGCCAGTCTGGTTTGTGCCGCTGGTTGCCGCGCTGATTGGCCTATGGATGGTTATTCACTCGTATAGTGAACGGGGTCCATTGATTACACTCGTCAGTAGCAATGCTGACAGCATTGAAGCGGGTACCAAGATACGGGTACGTAATGTCGTCATGGGGCAGGTACAGTCTATCGGCCTGTCCGGGGATGCTTCTCATGCCATTATCAAAGCGCGAATAAGTACTGAAGCTGCGCATCTCTTGGGCGATAAGACACAATTCTGGGTGGTAAGACCTCGCATTGGTCGTGACGGTATCAGTGGATTGAGCACTGTATTGTCAGGTGCCTACATCCAGATGTTACCTGACAGCAGTGGTGATGAAACCAAGACTTCTTTCAAAATCCTGGATAACCCCCCCATTGCGCCTGCTGATGCTGCCGGCCTGAGAGTCAGCCTGAACAGTTCCGACGGAAACTCCATTTCTGTGGGCGATCCTGTTGTTTATCGGGGATACACTGTTGGACGCGTTGAAGCATCAGACTTCAATGTGCACGACAGACTCGCACATTACGAACTCTATATCTTCAAACGTTACCGTTCACTGGTCACCACCAATACCCATTTCTGGGTTACTTCCGGGGTGGGCTTCAACATTACGTCCGCTGGCGTATCGATGCAGTTGGGTTCGCTTGAAACATTGGTAAATGGCGGCATAACTTTTGATGTCACACCGGGTGTAGATCCGGGGCAACAAGCTCAGAACGATACCACTTATCGTCTCTTCCCCAATCAGGATGAAGCCGAACAGGGAAGCTACAATCCTTATATCCCATATGTATTGATGGTCAGCGATTCCATTCGAGGATTAACAGTCGGCGCACCGGTTGAATACAAGGGTGTACGCATGGGTACTGTCGTTGCTATGCCTTGGCACATTACTGATATGGCCAAGTATCATACGAACGGCTTCCGAATCCCGATCCTGATTCACATCGAACCTCAGCGCCTACAGCCCATCGTCACGCACGATGATCTGGAAAAATGGCATCAGATGATGAGTCAGTGGCAGAAAAATGGTATGCGAGCCTCTCTCGCAACCGCCAGCCTGGTCACAGGAGCCCTATATGTGGATATGGATTTTGTGGACAAGGATGCTGCCAAAAAATCACTGCCGGTTCTCAAGGACTTCAATGGTGTTCAGGTCTTCCCGACCACAGAAGGTGGCTTTGGTCAGGTAGCAGGCAAGGTTTCTACGCTGCTCGACAAGATCAACAATCTGAATATGAGCGGCATCGTGAACCACCTAAACCAAAATCTGGTCAGTTCGAATCAAGTGCTGGTGCAGGTGAAACAGCTAAGTCAGAGCATCAATTCAATGCTGAGTGATCCAGCAACACGATCAATATCTTCTGATGTCCGCGCGACGCTGCAACGTCTGAACAAAACATTGGAAGGCTTTGGGCCACAGGCGCCAGCCTATAATGAGCTGATGGCCACGACACAGCAACTACAGCAATTGTTGCGTAATTTGCAGCCAGCCGTGCGTGCAGTCAGCAATAAACCGAATTCGCTGATCTTCAATCGCTCAGGCGCAGGTGATCCAGAACCGAGGGCAGAATAATGAAGACGATCAATATGGATGGCTGGATAAAAGCAGTAGCAGCTACATCACTATTGGCCTTACTGGCGGGGTGTGGTGGTGGATCTGCAGGGCTGCATTACTACAATTTGCCACACCTTCAGCAGCCCTCGAATTACATTAAATCGGCTGGGGCCACGAGAAACCCTGTGGCAATCAGCATCTCACCGGTTCAGCTATCCAGTTTTCTGGATGGTACCGGTATTGTGTATCAATTGAGTCCGGTCGAATTTAATGAAGCCCAGCTCAATCTTTGGGCTAATGATATTTCCGATCAGCTGACCTCAACATTGGCAAACACACTCCAACAGGGTGCCGGCGCATATAGCGTGTTGCCTGAAGGTGCAGATACATCCAAGGCAGACCATCTGAATGTTCAACTGGATCGCTTCCAGGGTCGCTATGATGGTATGGCCGTTGTACACGGCAGCTATCAGCTCTTCGATCCGGATCAACACTTGATACTTCAGGGACCTATCAATCAAACGATCGGATTGGATCATGATGGTTATCCGGCATTGGTCACCGCCTTAAGCAAAGCATGGCAACAGGCGGGTGATACCCTTTCTGATCGATTGAGCTCACACTTTCGTGAGCAGGCAACCCTTAAGCAGGCTGATACAGGCTCACTTTCTTCTACTGGAAAGTAATGACTAAAAAGTAGTGAAATGACTGAAGAGTAGCGAAATCTGTCGGGGGTCGTTTAGTCAATATCCAGATAACCACGTGTCTACGACGAGGGAAAAACATGCGAGTGCTAGTCATAGGGGCAGGCGGTAAGATAGGCCAACGTATCGTCAGTCAATTAAAAGCAAATCCTCGTCATACACCGGTTGCACAGGTCCGCCATATGGAACAGGTGGAAAGCTTCCGCCAGCAAGGTATTGAAACGCGTCAGGTGGACCTGGAAGATACGGTCAGTGCATTGGCAAGGGCCATGGAAGGTATCGATGCCATTGTATTTACTGCGGGATCGGGTGGCAGCACAGGTTACGACAAAACGCTGCTGATTGATCTGGATGGTGCCATTAAAAGCATGGAGGCTGCTGAACAAGTAAAAATCAAGCGCTACGTCATGGTAAGTGCACTCCGCTCAAATGATCGTGAAAAGTGGCATACGATCCAGCCCTATTTTGCTGCCAAATATTATGCAGACAAAGCCTTGATGAACAGCCAACTGGAATACACCGTACTGCGTCCGGGGACGCTCACCGACGATGCGGGTACAGGCAAAGTATCCATTGAGTACGTAGAAGGCGGACAGACTCACATTACACGTGATGATGTCGCTTCCTTTGCCGTGGCAACACTCACCGCAGAAAACACCATTGGAAAGGAAATTGATCTGGTGCAAGGGGATATTCCAATCAACCAGATGCTGGACCAGCTCCTATAGGCTTATTCGTTCATAGATCCTTTCTCCCCATTCATCGATGATGAAATGCGGTGAATATTCAATAAAACTATCAACTATTCAGGGATTAACCAACTCGTTGTCGTATGGCCTTGATATAAGGTCGACAGTGACTCAAGGCTTTGCGCCAGTACCTCATCCAATTGCCAGGGCGGATTGAATACCAACATACCTGAACCGTACATCCCACGCCCTTCTTCTGGACTGCGATACACCAGCTCACTGCGTAATACTTTCCGCAAGGGTAGATGTTTGACCTGCTCGAAAAGCTGTTCATGACGCCCTTCTGGCAACAGGGGATACCATATGGCAACAACGGCATGGCGTACTTTGGCGGCGATGCTACCCAAAGCGTTTGCAACCAGCGTGTAATCGCTTTTGATTTCGTAGGAAGGGTCGATCAATACGCAAAGGCGGGGGGTAGCAACAGGCAAATGCGAAATCAGTCCCTCAATGCCATCACCAAAATGTCGCCGAACACCCGCAGGTAACGAATCCATACCCTCCAAATGTGCGTGTTCCCCGGGATGCAGTTCGTAAAGCTCTACCCTATCCCCGGCTCGCATTCCATTAGCTAACCACCACGGTGAACCGGGGTAGCGTGTCAATTCGTCACCGGGGTTGAGGCGAGTAAGTGCTTGCAACCAATCAGACAAAAGAGGGTCCCGGGAAAATTCTGTCCTGTGCTGCCACAGTGGCAAAATCCCTTCGCGAAACTCCCCACCTCGTTGGGTTTCATTGGCATTTAGCGGATATATACCCCTTCCAGCATGAGTATCTGCCCAGGTAATAGCCGATTTTTTCTGTGTCAGGCGGGTCTGAAGAGCAAACAAAACAAGATGTTTGTGAACATCCGCGATATTACCTGTGTGATAAGCATGTTGATAGGCAAGCAAGTCAGAACCTCGGAGGCAGATAACTCTGCCAATATGGGCAAATAAAGGCAGTGAATAACGATGGGCTACCTCACCGTTAGATAAGTGAGATAGCCTCGGATACCACCATTTTACATGGTTTCTCTGTAAAACGGGGCATAGCCTACAGGGGAATACCTATCCCACCACTATGCCCGCCTACCAATGTTCATTGCAGTAGCCCAATCACTGACCAACACCTGCCTTGATACACCGCTCAATAAGGAATCAATTGACCTGGAGTCGACTGACCCGGTGCAGACTGCCCAGGCGATGTCTGGGACGGTGTAGATTGGCTACCCGCGGAGGTTTGGGTCGGCTGGTATTGCTGAGGAGTGATTTGACCCTGCACTACCTGACCAGGGTAATGAGGAGGAATCAGAGTAATAGTGACACGACGATTTTTCGCACGCCCCTGTGCGGTTGCATTGGTGGCAACAAAGTGCGAAGCGCCATGCCCTACCATGGTAAGACGAGAGAAATCAAGGCCGCCTCGGGCCAAATAATCTCCAACAGAGTGAGCCCTTAGTTCGGAGAGTTGCTTGTTATATGCCGCCGCACCAGTAGAGTCCGTATATCCATCAATATGAATGCCAGTATCAGGAAAATCACGAAGCACGTTGATGACATTGTCCAGCACCGGTTTTACACCATTGGAAAGTGTGCTGACATTGGTGCCAAAAAGTAGAGCGTTAGGCATACTCAATTGCAGCGTGTCAGCCGTGCGGATCAATTGTGTCCCCGTGCCTGCAAGCTGTGGCTGCAAGCGTTTGGTTTGGGCATCCAGTTGTTGCGAGACTGACGGCTGGTAATGCCCCGTTGCACCATCGGTCGTTACAACACCCGCTGCCATGGCGGGTGAAACAATAGCAGGCAAAACAATGGTGGCTGAAGCCAAGGTGAAACAACTCAACATAACGGCAGCAGGAACAGCTCCCCATCGTGACATTCTGTTTTTCATCCTGAGATCCTCTCTCCTGATTTTTACTGGCTTACGTGGCTCTGGAGGTACCATGGGGCTTATTATCACCCACATAACCCAATAGTGACAGGTATAAAGCATGCCACAATACGGTGTGGCACGTGACCTTTTTACAACGTATTGTTTTCGCACAAGGCGAGTAAATCATTGAGAAAAAGCAGCCCTTTTTCACTGGCCTGAATACGATCAGGTGTATCCACCAGTAAACCCCGTTGATGCGCCAAAGACGTTTGATTCAAATACTTCTTCATGGATAGACCCGTGTTCACCGGCCAGAGTTCCGCAGGTACACCTTCTACCAAACGCAATGTATTAAGGAGAAATTCAAGTCCGATCTCGGTGGGCTCTATTGCCTTTTTTCCTGCCAGAAATCCACGCGGATCTGACATACGTTGCAGATAGGACTCCGGTTGCCGGCTTTTCCAGCGCCGCTCGACCGTGAGTTGCCCTTGAGCATCCCGATGGCTTAGCTTTCCATGCGCCCCGGCGCCGATCCCCAAATAATCACCAAAACGCCAATAATTCAGGTTGTGCCTTGCTCTCCGCGTTTTATGATGTGCATAGGCAGATATCTCATAGCGGCCGAAGCCTGCAGACTCCAGCAACTGGTGCCCTGCTTCCTGGATATCATAAAGAATATCCTCATGAGGCAGGACAGGCGGCCTGGAATAAAAGGTCGTGTTGGGCTCAAGGGTAAGTTGATACCACGATATATGTTCCGGAGACAGATCAAGTGCTTGCTGAATATCGGCTAGCGCCTCTTCCTGCTGTTGGTCTGGTAAACCATGCATCAGATCAAGGTTAATATTATCAAATCCGGCTGATCGCGCAGAGGTAATGGCACGGATAGCATCTGCGCCTGAATGGATACGCCCCAATACCTCAAGATGGCGATCATTGAAGCTCTGAATACCCAATGAGAGCCGGTTGATACCTGCCTTTCTGAAACCTTCAAAGCGTTTCTGCTCGAATGTCCCCGGATTTGCCTCCAGAGTAATTTCGATATCTTCGGCAAAAGGCAGGCGTTCTTCTATTGCTGGCAATAACCGCTGATAAGCTGATTCCGAGAGGAGGCTGGGCGTGCCCCCACCAATAAAAATACTGGTGAGTGGACGAACGGCAACATGCGCCAAATCCTGCTCCAGATCCTGAATCAGAGCGGATATATAGGCGTCTTCCGGAACAGCGTCATGACCAATGCCATGCGAATTGAAATCACAATAGGGGCACTTGCGGACACACCACGGCACGTGAATGTATAAAGAAAGCGGCGGCAAGTTACCCTCGTAATTCATCAGGCATCCTTTAGTGCTTCAATGAGTGCAGCTACCGCGCGGCCTCTGTGGCTCAACCTGTTTTTTTCACTGGCGGGAAGTTCAGCAGCGCTGACACCCTGTTCAGGAATCCAAAACAGGGGATCGTAGCCAAAGCCACCTTCCCCCCTGGGGTGAGACAGAATATCACCGCGCCATTCACGCTGAATAACCAATGGAGAAGGATCTTCCGCATGACGCAGATAAACCAGTGCACACCAGTATTTCGCCTGACGCTTCCCTTCTGGTATATCGGCCAATGCCGCCAATAATTTAGCATTGTTGGCTTCATCGTTAGAAGGCTCACCTGCATAGCGCGCGGAGTAGATACCTGGCTTGCCATTCAAGGCGTCTACGACCAACCCGGAATCATCCGCCAATGCAGGTAAACCACTGGCACGGGAAGCAGCACGTGCCTTGATCAGCGCGTTTTCAACGAAGGTTAATCCCGTCTCTTCAACATCAGAAACACCATGGTCCGCTTGTGAGGTCAGATGGTAACCAAGGGGAGACAGTAGCTCGTTAAATTCATTCAGTTTGCCGACATTACCACTGGCAAGCACCCATTCGCGTATCGCCATCCAAATTATTCCTTAAAACCTGAGTGTTCGTTTATTCCGGAAGCGCTATCTGAACGTCGAATGCCTCGGAAGTTCACATAAAAAGTGAGTAAAAGCGCTGAAAGCCTCTATTTTACGAGGAGCTAACATAAACATCACTGGTTGATTTCATTTTTAAATAAATCAGACACTGGTCATGCGATCAGAAGGGCAACGTGATACATTCACTTTGATGGTTCCCCCTCGGGATTAAAAGGGAATGAAGTACGTGGCTCTCAGTGAATATAACGGCACATAAACCTCTTCACCGCCACAAGTCTTCAGCTGCCCCCGCAACTGTATACAACTCTGAATGATTCGAATACCACTGATGCCTCTGAATCGGGAAGGTGAATCATGACTTGCTCAGCCAAGCGTTGTAAGCCAGGAGACCTGCCATTACGGCGTTATTACAGAAACATCGGGCGGGGTGATCCGATGGGCACGCGTTGCTTCTGTCATGACATTTTGACGCCCTGATACAGAGACCCAACCATGCTAAAAGCCTTACAAGCGTTATGTCACGAAAATAGTGATCAATTCAAACAACGATTAACGACCATGAGCATCCTGCTCATTATCATGAATGCCGGTGCCTGGCTATGGGCCTTCATTGCCTTCTGGGACAAACCCGGACTACTGGGTATCGCCCTACTGATTTATAGCCTGGGATTACGCCATGCGGTCGATGCGGACCATATCGCAGCGATAGACAATGTCACTCGAAAACTGATGCAGACGGATCAACGCCCTGTTTCGGTGGGCTTCTTTTTTGCCATGGGGCATTCAACCGTAGTCATCATTGCAGCCGCATGTATAGCGTTGGCCGCTTCGACCTTTAACTCCATGGAAGCCGCCAGTTCTATCACAGGTATTATCAGTACCAGCGTATCTGCCACCTTCCTATTGATAATTGCGGCCATGAATATCGCGATTTTTATCTCGATCTACCGCAATTACAAACGCATTAGAGCAGGAGGCACTTATGTACAGGAAGACATGGATGTCCTGCTGAATAATCGCGGTATTCTGTCACGGCTGTTCAAACCCTTGTTCCGATTTGTCAGTAAAAGCTGGCACATGTACCCCTTGGGCTTTCTGTTTGGCCTCGGATTCGATACTGCGACTGAGGTAGCCATGTTCGGTATTTCCGGCGCACAGGCCGCTAAAGGGGTACCCTTTGAATCACTCATGGTTTTCCCCTTCCTGTTTGCTGCGGGTATGTCTCTTGTCGATACAGTCGATGGGGTCATGATGTTAGGAGCCTATCATTGGGCCTTCGTGAAGCCCATCCGAAAGCTTTACTACAATATGTCCATCACCGCTGTATCCATTGTTGTTGCTGTATTCATCGGTGGAATCGAAGCACTGGGACTGATTGGTAATCAGCTGAATCTGGAAGGCTGGTTCTGGGAGGGTTTGAATTTCCTGAATGATAACTTTAATGATATTGGTTTCAGCATTATAGGTTTGTTCATTGTTGCCTGGGTGGCCTCGTTTATTATCTATAAAATCAAGAGGTTGGACGACGTGGAGGTGAGGATGTCGAGCGACCACCATTAGAAATCTGCCTGTTGCTTCTGTACGCATCAGTGTAAGTTACCAGGCTGATCTATATCAGTTGCACAATCAAAAACGCCGTGGCCTCTATAATTGGGCCACGGCGCTTTCTTTTCTATTGACAGGAAAAAGATGGATATGAAGCGAAGATTAGAATTGATTATTACTGATCCGCAAATGCTCTCGAATCATGCCGACCAGTGTCTCGTTAGCCTGATCTTCACTGGTATCCAGCTGAATCAGATGAATTTTTTCATCTGCTTCGAAAGGCTCAAAATTCGTTAATTGCGAGTGAAGAATAGCCAATGCATGGTCGGTATCCTGATCTTGCTTCTTCGAACGCCGCTCGATACGCTCTTCAAGTGTTTCACGATCCGCCATGAAATGCACCATGGCGACTGCTAGTCCCCTATATTGCGCCTGATCCCTTAACAGAGATCGTTGGGAGCGCTTGAGGCATGTTGCATCGATATAGACGGGATAACTGGCTTCCAACAAATCACCAGTGACTCTAGCCATATGCTGATAGGTTAGCTCTGTCATTTCATCCGAATGAAGCTCGAGCTCTGGTAAACCTTGGACTTTGCGCTGATCCAGCAGACGACGGCGTTCTACATTGGAACGAACGCGAATACCCGCCAATTCACGCATGGCTGATCGAGTGAAACGGCTTTTCCCACTACCGATAACGCCCACACCCAGCAAGAGATACGGAATGCGAAATTCATAAATATATATAATGGCTTCGATAAATTGCTGCAACGCCTGCGGGTCTTCCGCTGCTGCTTCGGCACGCAATAACGCATAGTAGACAGCCGCATAATCAAAGAGGCGCATCATGCCAAAATCGCCGCATCCTTCCAGATAACGGTCAACGACCTCATTGGCATGTGACAGGCTATCCAGAATCAGAATATCGCAACAGATAGCCACCAATTCGAGACAGATATCACCCTCTTCGACTTCCCCCACCGGAATACACAAGCCTTGCTGACAACGTTTTTCGAGTGTTGGCACCATCCGTGCAAAGGCTTCTTCAGCATAGAAAGAGATCTGATCCAGTTCATCCAGATGGGGCTGCGCATTGGGGTGGGCACGCAACCGATCAATGACGGCCACCATTGCCTGATCAAGACGTTGATAGGAAGGTGAATCTTCAGATTGAACCGGTGTAGAACGACGCGTCAGCATGACATCAGCAATATGATGGCAAAGGTCGATCATGCCTGCCTGATCAAAGGTATCGGCATTTTTCAGCGTCTCTTCGTCAATCACTCCATGACGGTAAAAAGACTGAAATAATGCATTGCGTGACATCTGTGACACAGTGAGCTCCTGTAGAGTACGGCCTGACAAGGGCCCAACGTTACTCTTCCTGCTTTCCTTGTTTACCCGGTTTTTCCCTATAGCGCCTGGCGAGAGCAGTTAGCGCATTATTCCAACCGGTTTAAAAAACTGACACGTTATTTCAATTGTGCAAACGCTTTTTTAGCCGCATCCAGCGTTGCCTGAATATGCTGCTCTTCATGGGCACTGGACATAAAGCCGGCTTCGTAGTTCGACGGCGCCAGATAGATGCCCTGATCCAACATGGAGGTGAAGAATCGATGAAACATCTTCATGTCACAGGCTGTCGCTTCAGAGAAGTTGGTGACATCCTTTTGATCCGTGAAGAACAAACCGAACATTCCTCCCGCCTGATGCGTCAGGAAAGGGATTCCCGCATCATCAGCCAAAGTTTGAAGTCCTTCAGTGAGTGCTTTTACACGTGCTGAAAGGGTTTCATGAAAGCCGGGGTCACGAATCTTGTTCAGCAAGGTAATACCGGCTGCCATGGCCAAGGGGTTACCGGCAAGCGTACCTGCCTGATAAACCGGACCAAGGGGTGAAATCTGACTCATGATTTCACGTTTGCCTCCAAAGGCGCCCACTGGCATACCCCCGCCCACGATCTTGCCCAAACAGGTTAGATCAGGAGTGATGCCGTAATGGGCCTGAGCACCACCCAACGCGACGCGGAAGCCTGTCATGACCTCATCGAATATCAGGACGGCACCACTTTGATCACAGACTTCGCGTAAGGTTTCAAGAAAACCGGCCTGAGGGGGAATACAATTCATATTCCCTGCCACGGGTTCAACAATAATACACGCGATTTCATTACCGATATGGGCGAAAAGATCACGTACGGCTTCACTGTCATTGTAGGGAAGTGTCAGCGTCAGTTCTGCCAGACCCTCCGGCACACCCGGAGAGCTGGGCTCACCCTGGGTTAATGCACCTGATCCGGCTTTCACCAACAGTGAATCCACATGACCATGATAATTCCCTTCGAATTTGAGAATCTTGTCTCGACCAGTATAACCACGTGCCAGGCGAATGGCCGACATGGTCGCTTCGGTTCCAGAATTGACCATGCGCACCATATCAATTGAAGGCATGATGTCACATATCAGATCAGCCATGGTTGTTTCGATCGCTGTGGGCGTACCAAAAGAGAGCCCTTCTTCCAGGCGTCCGCTTACGGCTTTCAATACATCAGGATCAGCATGTCCAGTAATCATGGGACCCCATGAGCCGACATAATCAATGTATTGTTTACCCTCAACATCATACAGATAAGGGCCCTTGGCGCGTTCAATGAACACAGGAGCACGGTCAATACCCTTGAAGGCACGTACAGGGGAATTAACACCACCGGGAATATGCTGTTGAGCGAGGTCAAACAATTGCTGGGAAGTCGTCATGATCAGGTCCTGATATATCCGGAATGACTTGAACTATCTAAGAGCACGATGAAATTAGCGGCAACACTAAGCCGATAGCATACGCTTGGCAAGCCAAAGACTAGCCTTTCATCGCTTTTTTAAGAGATAAAACGGCTTGTTTGGGCTCATCTGTTGCGAAAATGGCATGTACGACCGCAAGCAAATCAACACTTGATGCCGCCAACTGATGCGCATTGGAGGCCTCTATGCCACCGATCGCAACAATAGGCAAGCCAAGGGATTTTGCCTCTTTCAATAATGAAAGAGGCGCCGGACGTGCATTCGGTTTCGTTCGAGAAGGGAAGAAACGCCCAAAGGCCAGGTAGCTGGCACCTTCATCAAGAGCTTCCTGAGCCAATGCTATACTGTCATGGCAGGTCGCGCCAATGATAGCGTGTTCACCCAGTATCTGTCGGGCTCTACCGATAGAGCCATCTTCCTGCCCCAAGTGGACGCCTACACCAAGTTCTTCAGCCAATGAAAGATCATCATTGATGATGAGGGGTACCTGATATTCGTCGCAAAGGGCTTTCAACATTTTAGCCTGACGCAGACGTTTAATCGTATCTTCCGATTTATCGCGATACTGCAGTAGGGCCAACCCTGCTTTCAATGCAGAGGAAACTTTCTGACTAAGGGTGTGATCATCCGGCATCAGGTGGGCATCGGTAATGCCATAAATACCGGTTTTCCAATTTGCGGAAGCGGGCGTTAAAAACGACATATCAATCCGGATAAAGGCGATGAGGCATCAGCTGCCCCTTACCAAGTTCATAAGCACTATTCAACGCTAGCCATGTGCTGCTTTGCGCTAATTCGCATGCACGTTCGATAGGCGTTCCCTGCGCCAATTCCAGCGCCAAACGAGACGTCAATGTACATCCCGATCCATGATAGTGCCAGGAAAGCCGCGGCCATTGCCACCGTACAGGTGCGTGGTCAGCACGATAGAGACTATGTTCGACCACTTCGCTCACATGTTCTCCATCCAACGGATCTGTACCTGTCAGCAGAACCGAACAACCACGGTCATAAATGCTACGCGCTCGTTCATTATCGGTGGCCTCTTCAGGCACCAAACGACAGAGTTCCAACCGATTGGGCGTAATAATCGTGGCCAGTGGTAAAAGTAGCGAACGAAAAGCCATCATCAATTCATCAGAAGAGAGTTCCGCACCGCCACCCGCTTTAAGAACGGGATCAATCGCCACAGGTATCGAAGGATGCTCGGCGATCAGACTCGCGATAGCCTCCATGCTCTCTATACTGGAGACCAACCCGACTTTGAAAGCATCGGGGGTAATATCTGCCATGGCGCACTGAGCAGCTGAACGAATATAGCTCGCAGATACGGGCTCCACTCGAGTAACGTTGGATGTATCCTGAACAGTGAGCGCGGTAGGTACCGTCAATGCCCAGCCGCCAGCGGTACGTATAGCTTCCATATCAGCCCCTGTACCAGCACCATTGGTCGGATCAACACCGGCAAAAACCATAACGACAGGGGGGCGAGTGTGTGTAGTCATTAGTCTACAATCAAAAAGGTTTTACAATGCTTAGAACAATAATAACCCCAATAATGACCGGAGGAATCATGCTGAAAACCTTGTAGAAAAAACGTGGTTTGCCCTTGTTGGTACGTAGCTTACGCATGAAGGCCAGGCACATATGGTGATAACCCACGAGAAGCAGTACCAAAATGACCTTGACCCAGAACCAGGCAGTTCCCAGAACATAATGGTACGTAGGAAAAATCAGCAAGACCCCGAACACCAAAGTCGCGATCATTCCCGGATTCATGATCACTCTGTAAAGCTTGCGTTCCATCACCTCGAAACGCCGGGCTCCCTGTTCATCATTCTGCCGTAAGGTAAAAGCGTGATATTTGAATAGACGGGGCAGGTAAAACAATCCCGCAAACCACATCATGATAGAAATCAGATGAAATGCTAATAGCCAAGCAAACATGTTAGCTCCCCTATATCGTTAATTATATTGGTCGTTGATTATATTTTGGTCGCTGGTCACGATGTTATCATTTATCGTACAAGCACAAGGAAGAATCGTCAGTTCATTCATTGTGGAACAACTCTCACAACACCTTGATGACTCGAATACAACAGCCGAGTCGATTGCCGATTCCCAAATAAAACTTGTCATAATGCAGGAATTATAAAGCACGATAAGTGGGTCCGAACATGCCAGCCAAGGGAAACGAGTAAAAAACGGGCAAAAAGAACGATATCGGCCTCGTTTTCATCTTCGTGCTTTCGTGAAGTCACTCAGGATGATGATACACTATTGCCAATATAGGTCATCTTCAGGAATATATCCTGATAACGTGCAAATGATTATTCTACGCGATTACCCAGGGTGATCGTCAGAGGAGTAAAGTTTTATGAGTGGTGCCGAATCTTTCGTGCCGAGCCCTCTGTTTCTTACCGAAAAGGCAGCAGCACGTATACGCACATTGGCTGAAGCCGAAAATAATCCCGAACTCAAACTCAGAGTCTATGTAACCGGCGGTGGGTGCTCTGGTTTTCAGTATGGTTTCGATTTCAGTGAGAATATGGAAGAAGATGACACCATCGTTGAAAAGGATGGTGTCTCCATGCTGATTGACCCGCTGAGTTATCAATATCTGGTGGGCTCAACGGTTGATTATGAAGAAGGGCTGGCAGGCGCCCGTTTCCTTGTTCACAACCCCAACGCAACGACTACATGTGGTTGCGGCGCCTCCTTCGGTATTTGAAAATACAATGCTGGGATGTTTTCAGTACTTTATAGCCTCTGTAATACTCTCACCCTCAAACGCTTCAGTACAAAGAGTGCCAATAGCGCGGTGAAGAAATCACAACTGATCGTCAATACAAACACCGGTATCCAACTATGTTCCATGCTATACAGGATTGCTGCCAGTGGGCCGCCTAAAATGGAACCGATACCTTGCGCTATGTAGAGGAAACCATAGTTGGTTGCCGCATGTCGGGTACCAAAGACATCCGTAAGTAATGACGGAAAGAGTGAAAAAATTTCACCCCATCCCAGAAACACCACACCCGACATCAGCACAAAAATAACCGGATGGTGCATCAATGCCAACCAGATAGTCATTGCTACCCCTTCCATGCCGAATGCCAGTGCCATGGTATTTTCACGCCCGATGTGATCGGAAATCCAGCCAAACAATGGGCGAGTGGCACCGTTGCAAAGACGATCCAGTGTTAACGCAAGAGGAATTGCTGACATTCCGAAGATCGTAACCGATGCAATCCCAAAATCATGCGCGAATGTCGCCAACTGCGACGTCACCATCAGCCCCGAAGTCGCCATCAGAGCAAACATGATAAACATAAGCCAAAACAACGGAGTCGCAAGCATTTGACGAGGCGTAAATTGCTTTTTAGCTTCCAGGCCTCTTTCAGATAACCCCATCTCTTCTCGGTATTTCTCTGATTCTTTGTGAATGACTTTCGTCGTCTTTGTACCATGAAATTCTGTACTGCCTTCAGGGTCAGCTATCCCAGTGGCTGCACCATTAGGGACTCTTAAAAATTGAGCCAACACAATGCCGATGGCAGCCATAAAGACTCCAAAGACCATCAATGTAGCGTCCAACCCATGCGTATGAAGAAGATGGCTGATGGGTAACGTTGTCAACATAGCGCCCATGCCATAACCCGAGGCAACCATACCCACCGCAAAGCCTCGCCTGTCCGGGAAATAACGTACCATGAGTGCGACACATCCCAGATAAACAATGCCCGTCCCTATGCCCCCCAACACGCCATAGGCCAGATACAGTCCCCACAATGAATCCGTCCAACCGGACAATATCCAACTACCGCCACTCAATAAACACCCAATGCTGATGAGGACGCGGATACCAAAACGTTCAAGCAACCAGCCTTGAAGCGGTGAAAAGAGAGTCTGAATGATAATGAGGAGCGAAAAAGTGACTTGTATCGAAGCTAGCCCATACCCGAGCTTGTGACCTAAAGGTGTCGTGAAAAGGGTCCAGACATATTGAGGGCTGGAGATGGTCATCATGCACAAAACAGCAATAATCAACTGAAAAGTGCGCAAAAGTGGGGTACCGGTTGACACATTTTTAAAAGATTGTTCGGAAGACATAAGCATCCATTTTGGTTGCAGGATTATTGTTATTGAATATGGGTGTGACAGAAGCTATTGGTTTTTTTGAAGGCGCTTGAACGCATCTAAAACTTAAATAATGCTTAATTTATGATTTTTTTTCGATAAAAGGCATCTTTTTCAGGCTGTGGAAAAAATTTTTTACACGTATCCGAAATCAGCCTGTATCCCCCATGGGAGGGGCATCGAATCGTCTTTTACGTAAACGTTAACTACTGCGTTAATAAGCAATGTACTCATCGGTAGATAAAGGGTGGATAATTCGCACTGTGGATAAGTGTACAATCCATTCACATATTACCCACGCTTCATGCCCAGTTCATACGCGGTTTCTTCAAAAGGTTATCATGCGCATAACATTATGTTTTTTATAGAATTATTTCGTTTATGCACAAAAATCAGGGTATATAACAGTAATCACCATAATAAAACTTCTTAAAAACATAAATCTTTTTTATATTATTTAGTAAGTACACTTCCTGTTTTTCAATTTTCCTGTGTAAAACTCCTGACGGTTACCCACAGGCGCGCTATACTGCGCATCCATATTCAATGAAATTTTACAAATTCACTGACTTCGCTCATTCCTTTCCGCTTACGGAAGCGTTGAGGTTTCGGTGGATTTCCATGATTGAGGTATACACGTGGATTATCCCGACCGTTTTGACGTTATCGTCATCGGCGGTGGCCACGCAGGCACAGAAGCCGCATTAGCCGCTGCCCGAATGGGCGTGAATACATTATTGCTGACACACAACATTGAGACTCTGGGTCAGATGTCCTGTAATCCTGCCATTGGCGGGATAGGCAAAAGTCATCTGGTCAAGGAGATTGATGCTTTGGGGGGTGCCATGGCACTCGCCGCTGACAGGGGTGGAATCCAGTTTCGAGTATTGAATTCACGTAAAGGCCCTGCAGTTCGTGCTACACGTGCTCAGGCGGATCGTATTCTGTACAAATCCGCTATCCGTACCATGCTTGAAAATCAACCCAACCTATCCATCTTTCAGCAGGCGGTGAGTGATCTGATTGTTGATGCCGATCGTGTAACTGGCGTTGAAACTCAGGCAGGCATACGCTTCATGGCACAGACTGTTGTGTTATGTACGGGTACCTTCCTCGGAGGCGTTATCCATATTGGACTCGAACACCACAGCGGTGGTCGTGCCGGGGACCCAAGTGCTTCCGCTCTGGCTCAACGTTTGCGTGAACTACCATTCAACGTCGCACGGTTGAAAACAGGTACTCCACCCCGTATTGATGCCAAAACCGTTGATTTCAGTACGCTTCAGGTACAACCGGGTGATACGCCGACACCGGTCATGTCATATCTGGGCAACACTGATATGCATCCTCGACAGGTCAATTGTTTTATTGCCAACACCAATGAGCGTACCCATGACATTATTCGCGGTAGTCTGGATCGCTCTCCCATGTATTCAGGTGTCATCGAGGGTATCGGGCCACGGTATTGTCCTTCCATCGAAGATAAAATTCAGCGTTTTGCAGACAAGAACAGCCATCAGATCTTTATCGAACCGGAAGGTCTGACTACGCATGAACTCTATCCCAATGGAATTTCAACGTCGTTGCCTTTTGACGCTCAGCTTGAATTGGTACGTTCGATTGAAGGGTTTGAAAACGCGTTTATTACTCGCCCGGGATACGCTATTGAATATGATTTCTTTGACCCACGGGATTTGAAGCACTCGTTGGAAACCCGTTTCATCGAAAATCTCTTCTTTGCAGGACAAATCAACGGGACTACCGGATACGAGGAAGCGGGTGCCCAGGGCCTGTTGGCAGGTATGAATGCCGCCTTGCGTGCTCAGGGCAGGGACGCATGGCACCCACGTCGTGATGAAGCCTACATTGGCGTAATGGTCGATGACCTGATTCGTCTGGGGACACAAGAGCCCTACCGTATGTTCACTTCACGTGCTGAATACCGTTTGCTTTTACGTGAAGATAATGCGGATTTACGTCTGACGCCCAAGGGTCGTGAATTGGGTTTGGTTGATGATACGCGAATGGCTGCTTTTGAGCGGAAAGTGAGTTCCATTGAACGTGAACGTACCCACTTGGCCAGTACCTGGATTCAGCCCAAGAGTGAGGAAGCGGGTATATTATCCAACAAGATTGGTGAATTGGGCAGGGAGCATAACTTGCTTGATTTGTTGAAACGGCCAGAGCTGGTGTATTCGGATATTGCTCCGTTGAAACGGGGTGAGCTCCCTGATATTGAGCCCGCAGCTGCCGAACAGGTCCAGATCCAAGCAAAATATCAGGGTTATATCGATCGTCAAACCGACGAAATCGAGAAGCTTAAACGTCACGAACAAACTCCTTTGCCAAGTGACCTTGATTTTTCAAACATCGACGGGCTGTCTAACGAAATCCGCCAAAAACTCGAGCATGCAAAACCCGAAACACTTGCTGAAGCCTCCAGAATTTCTGGAGTAACGCCCGCGGCGGTCTCGTTGTTATTGATTCAGCTTAAAAAACACCAGCGCGTCTCTACCACCAAGGTCAATGCAGGATGAGCCATTCAACGCTAACGGACGGGCTTGAGGCACAATTACAGGCCGGGTTGAATGAGCTTGGCATTGCGACAGACGCTGTAACTGTGGGGACACTTGTTGACTATGTGACATTGCTCAACAAGTGGAATAAGGCATTCAACCTGACAGCAGTTCGACATCCTGCCGATATGATTAGTCGGCATCTTCTGGATAGTCTGAGTGTTTTACCTTGGGTAGAAGGTCCGAGGCTTCTGGATGTCGGGTCCGGAGCGGGTTTGCCGGGTATTGTATTGGCCATTTTAAGGCCCGATATTGAGGTAACTCTGCTCGACAGTAATGGCAAAAAAGTGCGTTTTCAGCGTCAGGCTGTGCTCGAACTCGGTTTGTCCAATGTATTTCCGGTTCATTCGCGCATTGAGGAATTTGCTGATGAACGAGGCTTTGATCAGGTTATTAGTCGTGCTTTCGCATCAGTTGACACCTTTGTAGAGCTAACTCGTAGCCAGGTTACTCCCCAAGGTGAGTGGCTGGCGATGATGGGACGCATTGACTCTACTCTGGATATTCCTGACGATATACAAGAACAGCAACGTATTGAGCTTAAGGTTCCCGGGGAATCAGCAGCACGACACCTGGTGCGGCTCGCAGTAAAATAGCCACTCAATTGAAAGTAACAGCCAAAGTAATTACCCAAGGCAAGGAAGATTAGTTTTGACTCACATCATCGCGCTCACCAACCAGAAAGGCGGGGTTGGCAAGACAACGACCGCAGTGAATTTGGCTGCCTCACTGGGAGCGCTGAAGCGTCGCGTATTGCTAATCGATCTTGATCCACAGGGACATGCGACCATGGGAAGTGGGGTCGATAAGCATGATCTGGAAAAAGGGAGTGTTTATGATCTTTTGTCTGGTGAGCTGAGTGCCAGCGATATCATCGTCACCTGCAAGGAAGCCGGATATGATTTGTTGCCCGGTAATGGTGATCTTACGGCTGCCGAAGTCAATTTGCTGGATGTGGATGAACGTGAGCTCCAACTCAAGGAAGCACTTGAGCCGATCAAGCATCACTACGATGCCATTCTGATTGATTGTCCGCCATCATTGAACATGCTGACAGTTAATGCTCTAACGGCATCGGATGGTGTGGTGATCCCGCTGCAATGTGAGTTCTATGCGTTGGAAGGGTTGTCAGCGCTGTTGGATACCATTGATCAGGTACGTGATAGCATCAACCCATCACTCGCTATCTATGGCATCGTACGGACCATGTATGATAATCGAATTAGTCTGACGCGTGATGTTAGCAAGCAGCTGCTTGATTACTTCGGTGACGATCTGTTGAAAACTGCGATTCCACGTAATATTCGTGTGGCTGAAGCACCGAGTCATGGTATGCCGGTGACAAAATATGCGAAATTATCCCGTGGTAGTCATGCCTATCGTGTATTGGCGAAGGAATTGATCAAAAAACTGTCTTTATGATGGTAAGCTGCCATGGCATTGTTGGGTAAATATTGATCAACCTTGTTTGTAGCAGTGAATGATTTCCAAACGAAAATGCGGAAAGTATGACGGTCGTTGGGTGTGTCTACGGAGCCTGGCTCTTGTGTTGGTGATTCACGTTTTTCAGTGGTGATGGTCTATGTGTAGGCCTGGTTTTAATGAGGAATTTTCTGCATGACACGCAAGCGTGCACTCGGTCGTGGACTCGATGCTTTAATTGGCGCTCGCTCTCGCGCTCAAACTTCTGATCAGGAAGTTCCTGTTACTCCTGATGAAACGAGCGAATCGGTTGCAGATGACGCTACAGTAGCCAAGCCAGCGCCTGAGAAAACACCAGCACGTGCAGGTAAGAGTGAGGTTCGGAAATCGTCTTCTCCTGCGGAAAAACGTTCTTCAGCAGAGGCTCCTATAACACGTTCGGAAATGCCATCCAAGGGTGGGGCAGCCTCTCAACGTAAATCGCCTGCGAAGCAACGTGATTCCGAAACTTCAGCTCAAACGGAACATCAGTCTCAAGTATCGACCGCATCGCTGAATGAGCCTGAACTTTCCGGGAGCGAACCAACGGTCAGTAAAACCGCTACTACCGATAAAACACCTGTAGAACAGGATGAACTGGTTCGGCTTTCCCTTGGTGCCGTTTCTCGTGGGCGTTTTCAACCACGCCGTGAATTTAATCAGGATCGATTGGAAGAGCTGGCTGAATCCATTAAAACACGTGGGCTAATGCAGCCTATCGTGGTTCGCTCTTTAACGGTTGCCGCGGGCGATCGTCCACGTTACGAGATTATTGCGGGTGAACGTCGTTGGCGCGCAGCTCAATTGGCAGGGCTATCCGTGATTCCTGCGATTGTTCGTGAGTTGGATGATGAAGCCGCACTAGCGCTGGCGCTAATCGAAAATATTCAGCGTGAAGACCTCAATGTCGTTGAAGAATCGCTGGCCTTGAAGCGGTTGATGGATGAGTTTGAGCTTACGCAACAGCAAACGGCAGAGGCGGTAGGTAAATCAAGGACGCAGGTAACCAACCTGTTGCGCTTGCTTTCTCTTGAACCTGAAGTGCTGGGTATGTTGGAACGTCGTGAACTGGATGTGGGCCATGCACGTGCGCTATTGGCCTTGAAAGGCACGCGTCAACGCCATACTGCCCGGGATGTTGTGGCTAAAGGCCTGACTGTCCGACAAACAGAAGCCTTGGTACGCCGTATGCTCAAACCGAAGAGCGAAGATCTGCCACGTAATAATGATGTGGCAAAACTGGAATTACAGTTGGGCGAACTACTGGGTGCCTCTGTCAAAATTGATCATGGCAAGACGGGTAAAGGCAGCGTTTCAATCAAATATTCCAGCCTGGATGAATTGGACGGTATTTTGTCCCACATTCGCTGAATATTTTTTCAATCCGATAGGCTCAGAGTGCTGGATGAGATATACTATGCAGCGCTCTGAATATCAGTCTGCTGCTATTTGGACGATGATTGTAGCTTAGGATTTTCTTATATTTTCGCTTGGGTTGTGGTGTTTTGTCGCGGTTAAGGAAATAAATCGCTTTTTTTTCCTAATTCTCGCTGAAATTAGCATGTTTACGGCAATATTTTATTGATGCCACCTCCCCTCGACCTTTATAATCCCGCACAATTTTGTGGCCGACATTGATTTGCTTGGATTGACGTCAAAGATTCTTCCCTGATGATGGAATTGGGTGAAGAATCTGCATGATCAATAAAATTGATATCAATGTTGGTTATTGATGTGTCTATGACTTCAAGTGAATGAGCACTCCATGAAAAGAGCGAGTTCCGCGGTGAAGGTTCAACGTAAGCCGCGCGATACCCTACCTTTCAAATCCGTGTTGGTTCAGTTGGTGCTGGGCATCGTCATTGTGGTTTTAACAGCACTGTTGGTGTCTCGTAGTGCTGCGGAAAGCGCCATGTGGGGTGGAATTGTCAGTATTGTTCCTGCCTTGTATTTTGCGCTCCGTTTTTTGCAGGCTTACTCCTCTAAAGGGGCTGCTCAATCGGTCGGTGTACTGTATCGGGCAGAAGCAGGCAAGTTTGGTTTGACAGTGGTACTGTTCCTCGTGGTTTTTATACTGGTGCCGCCTTCAAACCCTGCTTTTTTCTTTTTTGCTTACATAGCGATTACGCTTGTTCAGTGGCTGGTACCCTGGCTTTTGACACGTGTTTTTCGCTGTCGGATTTGAGGCGGATCAATGGCTAGTGGTTCATCGTACATCGGTCACCATCTTGAAAACCTGACCCTGGGATATCTCCCGGGGCATGGCTGGTCCTTTGCGCACAGTACGGCTGATGTTAAAGCCATGGGCTTTTGGGCTATCAATGTTGATTCAATGTTATGGTCGATAGTCCTTGGGGCTATTTTCCTTCTGATCTTCCGTGGTGTTGCCAAAAAGGCGAACACGGGTGTGCCGAAAGGCTTGCAAAACGTTGTCGAATATACGGTTGAATTTGTCAGCGGTTTTGTTCGTGACAGTTTTCAGGGCGAAAGCAAACTTATTGCACCGTTATCATTGACCATTTTTGTCTGGATTCTTTTGATGAACTCAATGGAATTCCTGCCAATGGATCTGATTCCCAGTATTGCAGGCTTGATGGGAATAGAGCACATGAGGCCTGTGCCGACTTCTGATCCGAATATTACACTCGGTATTGCGCTCAGTGTTTTTGTACTGATTCTTTACTACAGCTTTCGAATCAAGGGTGTGGGTGGTTTTGCCAAAGAACTTTCTTTCACACCTTTCAACCACTGGTTGCTGATTCCCTTCAACCTGATTCTTGAATTGGTAAATTTGCTGGTCAAGCCGGTATCACTCGGATTGCGACTGTTCGGTAACATCTTTGCCGGCGATGTGATATTCCTGCTGATTGCAATGTTGCCCATTTGGGCTCAATGGCTGCTTGGTGTGCCGTGGGCTGTGTTCCACTTGCTCATTATTCCATTGCAGGCTTTCATCTTCATGATGCTCACCATTGTTTATCTGAGCCAGGCTCACGAACATCATTGATGAACTTAACTATCGATTCCCAGGTATGTCATAAGGGTATATCGAGTATCGATGAACGTCGTATATAGCGAATACATGCTGTATGCATTTAACATCTGTTTTGTACTTAACCTAGCGTTACCCATAGGAGCTTCACCATGGAAATGATCTACGTCGCTGCTTCGATCATGATCGGTCTTGGCGCACTTGGCACTGGCATTGGCTTCGGTGTTCTCGGCGGCAAACTGCTTGAGTCAAGCGCTCGCCAGCCTGAACTGAGCAACATGCTTATGTCTCGCGCGTTCCTGATGGCTGGTCTACTTGATGCTGTGCCGATGATCGGTGTTGGTATCGGCCTTTATCTGATGTTCGCTGTCGCTGGCTAATCCTGCGGTGCCGGGTATCAGGATTAAACTCGCTCGGCTCTTAAGATTCCGGTAAACACGAATAGTCAAAGGTATATACCTGTGAACATTAACCTGACACTCATCGGACAGATGATCACCTTTGTGGTCTTTGTCTGGATCTGCATGAAGTATGTGTGGCCACCGATTTCTGGCGCACTCGCAGAGCGTGAGAAGAAGATTGCAGAAGGATTGAATGCTGCTGATCGCGCGAAGGAAGAGCTGGATCGTGCTCAGGCTGAAGCCGAACAGATCCTGCGTGATACGCGTGATGAGGCTGCAAAAATCGTTGAGCAAGCTCGCTCCCGCTCGAACAAGATGATCGAGGAAGCTCGTGATTCTGCCCGAGCTGAAGGCCAGCGCATGATCGATGAAGCGCATGCCCAGATCGAACAGGAGCTTCAATCTGCCAAAGAGGCATTGAGAGCTCAAGTGGGATCACTCGTCGTTCAGGGTGCCGAGAAGATTCTTGAGTCTTCGGTTGATGAGAAGAAACATGAAGATCTTCTCAACAAGCTTGCCGAAGAACTCTAAGGGGAACTCTGATGGCACAGTCGAATCCCGCTACCATTGCCAGACCATATTCCAAGGCTGCCTTTGAGGCAGCTGTTGAAGGCAAGGCATTGGAATCCTGGTCTCGCGCGCTGTCGCTGCTGGCTTCTATAGTCAAGCAACCGCGTGTTGTCGAGGTCATTGAAGATCCTCGACTCAACGCCGAGCGTCAAGCCGAGATCATTATCCAACTCTGTTCTGACGAGCTGGAACCGAAAGTAAAAAACTTCGTCGTTCTCCTCGCAGAACATAAGCGGCTTCCCGTGCTGGACGAGATCCATGCGCAGTTTGAGGTCGCTCGAGATGAATACGAGCGCCGCGTCGAGGTTAATATCATTAGCGCCTATGCGCTTAATGAGGAGCAGCAAAACAAGCTGGCTCAAGCGCTTAGGAAGCGTCTCGATCGAGATATCTCTATCACCACTTCAGTAGACGACTCGCTTATCGGTGGTGTCATCATTCAGGCAGGCGATACCGTTATTGACGGTTCGGTGCGTGGACGATTGGCAGAACTGAAAGACGGTCTAAAAGTCTGAGGTCAGGGGACATGGCATGCAGCAACTGAATCCTTCCGAAATCAGTGACATTATCAAGAGTCGTATCGACAACATCGATACTGACATCGAGCCTCATAACGAGGGTACTGTCGTTAAAGTAGCTGACGGTATTGTTACCGTATATGGCCTGAATGACGCCATGTACGGAGAAATGATTGAATTTCCCAATGACGTGTACGGTATGGTGCTCAACCTTGAGCGCGATAGTGTAGGTATCGTTGTTCTGGGTGAATTCGAAAGCCTTTCCGAAGGCATGACTGCCAAGTGCACAGGCCAGATTCTCGAAGTTCCGGTGGGTCGTGAACTGGTAGGTCGTGTCGTTGATGCCCTCGGTAATCCTATTGACGGAAAAGGCGAACTGGGTACAACCCAGACGGATCGCGTTGAAAAAATCGCTCCCGGCGTTATCTGGCGTCAGGGTGTTGACCAGCCTGTTCAAACAGGTTTGAAATCAATCGATGCCATGGTACCGATTGGCCGTGGTCAGCGTGAGTTGATTATCGGTGACCGTCAGATTGGTAAAACTGCTATCGCGATTGATACCATTATCAATCAGAAAGGTACTGGTGTTACCTGTGTTTACGTTGCGATTGGCCAGAAACAGTCCACTATCGCCGAGATCGTTCGCAAGCTCGAAGAGCATGGTGCGATGGAACACACCATCATCGTTAACGCAGGGGCTGCTGATCCTGCGGCGATGCTGTACCTGGCTCCTTATGCCGGCTCTACCATGGGTGAATATTTCCGTGACCGCGGTGAAGATGCACTGATCGTATTTGATGACCTGACCAAACAGGCATGGGCATACCGTCAGATTTCACTGCTGCTGAGACGTCCTCCGGGTCGTGAAGCTTATCCCGGTGATATTTTCTATCTGCACTCTCGCCTGCTTGAACGTGCATCACGCGTTAATGCCGAGTACGTTGAAAATTTCACCAAGGGTGAAGTCAAAGGGAAAACCGGATCGCTGACAGCACTTCCGATCATCGAAACACAGGGTGGTGACGTAGGTGCATTCGTACCGACCAACGTTATTTCCATCACTGATGGTCAGATTTTCCTGGAAACCAATCTGTTCAACTCCGGTATTCGTCCGGCGATCAGTGCGGGTCTTTCTGTTTCGCGTGTAGGTGGTTCAGCACAGACCAAAATCATCAAGAAACTGGGTGGTGGTGTTCGTCTGTCCTTGGCTCAATATCGCGAACTGGCGGCATTCTCGCAGTTTGCTTCCGATCTGGATGAAGCAACCCGTAAACAGCTTGAACATGGTAAGCGTGTCACCGAGCTGATGAAGCAAAAACAGTATTCCCCCATGTCCGTTGCTGAAATGGGTGTTTCGCTGTATGCCGCAGATAATGGTTATCTGAGCGACGTTGCTGTTGATGATGTTCTGAATTTCGAGCGTGATCTGCTGGAGTACATGCATGCAGAAAAAGCTGAATTGATGGATAAAATCAATCAGAAAGGCGGCTATGATGACGAGATCCAGAAAGGTCTCAAGGAAGCCGTTGAAAGCTTCAAAGCGACCCGCAACTAAATTCACTTTTATTTTCCATTCAGGAAATGAGGTGTAACGCGGCGCTTCAACATGTAGTTAATACATTTAAGGAAGGTACATCAGCCAAATGTACCTGACTGATACAGCGCCGCAGTTCCGGGTTGGTTAGAGGAGATCGGTATGGCATCCGGAAAAGAGATCAAGCAGCAGATCGGCAGCATCAAGAACACGCAGAAAATTACCAATGCGATGCAGATGGTCGCTGCCTCGAAGATGCGCCGGGCTCAAGAACGTATGGCGGCCAGTCAGCCCTATGCGAAAAAGATTCGCGAAGTTAGCCACCATGTGGCTGGTGGTCAGATGGATGTTAAACATCCTTATCTAGCCAATCGTGAGCTCAAGCGTGTAGGTCTGATTGTTGTTTCATCGGATCGTGGTCTTTGTGGCGGACTCAATGTCAATGCTTTCAAGACAGCGACCAATGAAATCAGGAAATACCGCGAAGAAGGGGTTGAAGTAGCCTTCTGTCCCATTGGTAAAAAAGCGGTGGGTTTCTTCCGTCGTCATGGTGGTGAAATGCTGGCGACCAAACAGGATTATGGAGATGCTCCCGAGTTTTCCGATCTTGTTGGCAGCATGAAAGTCATGCTCGATGCCTACGATGAAGGCAAGCTGGATCGTCTTGTCGTGATTAGCAACGAGTTTATCAACGCCATGACTCAAAAGCCCGTGGTTCGACAGCTTCTTCCCCTTGTGACTGACGATGAACAGTCGGACAAGGAAGAGCATCAGCCTAAAGCGGCGCAGGGAAAAATCTGGTCATATGAATATGAACCGGATGATCCAAAAGTGATTCTTAATGAACTGTTGGTTCGCTATGTTGAATCGCAGATCTACCAAGCGGTGGTTGAAAACATCGCCTGTGAGCAATCAGCACGTATGATTGCCATGAAAAATGCTACTGACAACGCTGGTCAGATCATCGACGACCTGCAGTTGGCCTACAACAAGGCCCGTCAGGCGGCGATCACCCAGGAGATCTCCGAGATTGTCGGCGGTGCCGCGGCTGTTTAATGCCGTGGGTGATTGGAATAACTGGAAACAGTGACATGCCTGGCGGCATGCAAGAATCGCAGGTTTAGAGGACACCAGATGAGCGGACATATCGTACAAATCATCGGCGCTGTCATCGATGTGGAGTTTCCCCACGGTGAAGTGCCCAAGATCTATGACGCCCTCAATGTAGATAATACCGAGACAGTGCTTGAAGTTCAGCAACAGCTGGGTGACAACATTGTTCGTACTATCGCCATGGGCTCTACTGAAGGTCTGAAACGAGGCCTTGCAGTCAACAACACTGGCCATGCCATTCAGGTACCGGTTGGTGTAAAAACACTTGGTCGTATCATGGACGTGCTTGGCCGTCCGATCGACGAAGCGGGTCCTATCGGTGAAGAGGAACGCATGTCCATTCACCGCAAGGCACCGGGTTATGCTGATCAGGCTGCCTCCAACGAGCTGCTCGAAACCGGTATCAAGGTTATTGACCTTGTTTGCCCGTTCGCGAAGGGTGGTAAGGTTGGTCTCTTCGGTGGTGCAGGCGTTGGTAAGACCGTTAACATGATGGAGCTCATCCGTAACATTGCGGTTGAGCACTCAGGTTATTCTGTCTTTACCGGTGTAGGTGAACGTACTCGTGAGGGTAACGACTTCTATCACGAAATGAAGGAGTCAAACGTTCTCGACAAGGTTGCTCTGGTGTATGGCCAGATGAACGAGCCACCGGGGAACCGCCTTCGTGTTGCCTTGACCGGTCTTACCATCGCTGAGAAATTCCGTGATGAAGGTCGTGATGTTCTATTGTTCATCGATAACATCTACCGTTTCACCCTGGCGGGTACCGAGGTATCTGCACTGCTGGGTCGTATGCCTTCTGCAGTAGGTTATCAGCCGACTCTGGCTGAAGAGATGGGGATGCTTCAGGAACGTATCACGTCTACCAAGAATGGTTCTATTACCTCTGTTCAGGCCGTTTACGTGCCTGCGGATGACTTGACGGATCCTTCTCCTGCAACCACGTTCTCTCACCTGGATGCCACGGTTGTACTTAACCGCTCCATTGCCGAGCTGGGTATTTATCCTGCGATCGACCCGCTGGATTCCACCTCTCGTCAGCTGGATCCCTTGGTAGTGGGTGATGAGCATTACAGCGTTGCTCGTCGTGTTCAGGGTGTTTTGCAGCGCTATAAAGAGCTCAAGGACATCATTGCCATCCTCGGTATGGATGAGCTTTCTGATGAAGACAAGTCCATCGTTGCACGTGCTCGTAAAATCCAACGCTTCCTGTCTCAGCCATTCTTCGTGGCTGAAGTGTTCACAGGGGCTCCGGGTAAATACGTTTCGTTGAAAGACACCATCGCTGGATTCACCGGTATTCTTAACGGTGATTATGATGATCTGCCCGAACAGGCGTTCTACATGGTTGGCGATATCAACGAAGCTATCGAGAAAGCGAAGAACATGCAGTAAGCCGAAAAGGCATTGCCACCGGGTGTTAAAACCTGGTGGCTGACTTTTCCCTTATGCAGTTCTTGAAGGGGCTGCTAACCGTAGCTCCTGCAGGAGACCAAGATGGCAAATACTGTACAATGTGACATCGTCAGTGTTGAGAGATCGATTTTTTCCGGCAAGGCGACTCTGGTTGTCGTTCCGGGCAGTGAAGGTGAAATGGGCGTTCGTCCAGGTCATGAACCCTTGCTGACGCTTCTCGCACCTGGCCCTGTTCAGGTCACTTTGGAAGATGGCAAGGACCATATCTTCTACGTCTCTGGCGGTATTTTGGAAGTCCAGCCGGATTCCATTTCCGTACTGGCTGATACTGCTGAGCGCGGTGGTGACCTTGATGAGGCAGCTGCCCAGAAAGCATTGGAAGATGCGCGTAACGCAGCTTCCCAGAAATCCTCCGATTTCGATTACACCACAGCACTGGCTGAAATTGCTGAGGCTCAGGCAAGGTTGCGTGCATTGAAAAAAGCACGTGGCATGTAATACCCACTGCCTTTCAGCAATAAAGTAGAATCATCTTCCGGAAGATCCGGAAGCCATGATCCTTGAATGCCCTGACTTCGGTCGGGGCATTTTTATTTTATACGTGTCACTATCAGGCATAATATTCAGATACGTTGCGTAGTTGTCGGGAACTGGATCCCGAATCAGCTTACTGCCCCTCATGATATACAGGAGTTTGCATGCCTATTGATGTGGTCATCCTTGCCGCTGGTCAGGGAAGTAGAATGAAATCCTCCTTACCCAAGGTATTACACCCGTTAGCAGGGCATCCGATGATCCAGCATTTGCTGGATACGGTTAAGCAACTCAATGACGCACGGATACACCTTATTGTAGGGCATGGTGCCGAGCAGGTGCAGAAGGCCTTGGAGGGTCAATCGATCAATTACGTTTTTCAACATGAACAATTGGGGACAGGGCATGCTGTGGCTCAAGCATTACCTTCCCTGGGGGACGGCCCGGTCCTCTTGTTGAATGGTGATGCACCCTTGTTAAGCCTGAAAACGCTTGAACGACTGTCTACTGGGCTGGATCGTGATCAGCTCACGTTGCTGAGTGTCATGCAGGATGATCCTACCGGTTATGGGCGTATCGTACGTAATGCTGAAGAGCACGTCGTGGCGATCGTTGAGCAGAAAGATGCTTCGCCTGAGCAACTGACTATTCATGAATGTAATACAGGCCTGATGGCCACGACAGGCCGATTACTCAAGAAATGGCTCCCCCGCCTGAAGCCGGAAAATGCCCAAGGTGAATATTACCTGACAGATATTGTAGGTATGGCGCATCAGGATGGAATACCGCTTGCTGCAATTCAGGCAGAGTGTGTTGAAGAAGTTTCCGGCGTCAATGATCGCCGGCAATTATCAGTATTGGAACGTTGGTATCAGCAGCGCCAGGCTGATCAGGCCATGGCTGATGGCGCAACTCTGGCTGATCCTGCCCGTTTTGATCAACGCGGAACACTCACATTGGGGCAGGATGTCTTTATCGATGTAGGGTGTATCTTCGAAGGGGATGTCACTCTTGAAGATAACGTACACATTGGCCCCTACTGTGTCATCCGTCACTCACATATCGGGGTGGGTAGTCATATCGACGCCTATAGCCATATCGATAATGCCCGTGCCGAAGGCGATAACAGGGTGGGCCCCTTTGCACGCTTGCGTCCGGCAGCTCATTTGGAACGCAGTGTACATATCGGTAATTTTGTTGAAATCAAGAAAGCCACCATCGGTACTGAAACCAAAGTGAATCATCTGAGCTATATCGGCGATGCCAAGGTGGGTAAAGGGACCAATATCGGTGCAGGTTCTATCACCTGTAACTTTGATGGCGTGAACAAACACCTCACTGAAATAGGGGATCGCGCCTTTATTGGCTCGAATTCCGTCATGGTGGCGCCTATCTCCATCGGTAATGATTCCTTTGTTGCAGCCGGGTCTACATTGACTGATTCCGTGGGAGATAGCGTTCTTGCCATTGGCCGCAGCCGACAGGTTGTAAAAGAAGGATGGAAGCGTCCGGGCGGCAAATAACATCTCGTTTATACTTTTTTAGACGAAAAGTGCAGGAAAAAGGAATCTTACTCTAGACTTATAATGTTTTGAAACGAAACTATTGAACGCCGTTTTCGAAAATTGTAATATTTCGGAAACGGCGTTTTTTTTATATTAGAGCCTAAGTTTTGTTGGTTCGACAGATTCAAAGTCGCTTATAAGTCATCGTTTAACACGGCACCACGCTTAAATTATGGTTCGTAAATCGAGTGAACGGCGAGAGCAAATCATGGCTCTCCTGGAAGACAGGCAACAGATGAGTGTCGAAGCGCTTTCTGATTATTTCGATACATCAGAAGTTACGATTCGAAAGGATTTGACGCGTCTGGAAGAAAAAGGGTTGCTGATTCGTCGTTATGGGGGTGCCTCCCTGCTTCCTCATGAAAGCACAAGCCAGAAAGGGCCCACTGCCATCAAGCAGAGAATTGCTGAAGCGGCTCGTCAGCGTATTCGTGACCATGCCCGCATCGTAGTGGATTGTGGCAGTACTACCAGCGCGATGATTCCTGAGCTCAAGGATATTCTTGGCCTGGTTGTCATGACGAATTCGCTCGAAATCGCAACCCAATTGTGTGAGTTACCGAATCATCCTTCTCTATTGATGACTGGCGGAACATGGGATGAACGTTCCATGTCCTTTCAGGGCAACAACGCAGAGCAAACGTTGCGTAGCTATGACTTTGATCAGTTTTTTGTGGGAGCCGATGGCATCGATATCGAGCGCGGCTCAACGTCTTTCAAGGAGCTACTGCGTCTTTCACAAGTGATGGCCGAGGTATCCCGTGAAGTTATCGTTATGGCAGAAGCTGACAAGATTGGCCGTCGCATGCCCAATCTGGAGCTGAGCTGGGGGGATATCGATGTGCTTATTACCGACGATCGGATCCTTCCGCAGGATATTCAAAACATCAAGGACAATGGCGTAGAGGTTGTGGTGATCGAATATGTCGAATCCAACGGCTGATTATTCATTGATCACCCGTTAATAAATGCCATCTTAAATAAATTTGTAATTCAGGTTTGAAGCTACTGCTGATGCTTATATTCAGCAGAGTATGAGGAGAATCCCATGTGTGGAATTGTTGCCGCTATTGCTTGCCGAGAGGTTCAGGGCATTTTACTGGAAGGACTAAAACGCCTTGAATACCGCGGCTACGACAGCGCAGGTATCGCGACGATGGATGATTCTCTTCATCTCGAACGCCGTCGTTCAATTGGTAAGGTCGCAGCGTTGGAAGCCGAGCTGGATAACGCGCCCTTGCACGGACACTGTGGTATTGCGCATACCCGTTGGGCGACCCATGGCCGACCGACTGTTGCCAATGCGCATCCCCATTTCTCCAATGACCGTTTGGCGATCGTCCATAACGGCATCATTGAAAACTACGAGCCTCTACGTAAAGAGCTGCAGGCCGAAGGGTATACCTTCACCTCGGACACTGATACAGAAGTCATGGCACACCTGATTGATCGTGAATATGATCGAGTGAGAGACCTGCACAAAGCCGTCTACAACGTCATTTCTCAGCTTGAAGGCGCCTATGCCATTGCCGTTATGCATAGTAGCGAACGTGACCGTATTATTGGCGCGCGTAAAGGGAGCCCACTGGTGGTAGGCGTAGGCGTTGATGAAGCATTTTTGGCTTCTGATCCATTGGCGCTCTTGCAGGTCACCGATCGTTTCATTTACCTGAAAGAAGGTGACGTCGTTGACCTTTCTGCCCATGGTGGCATCGATATCTTTACGGCAGACAATACTCCTGTCGAGCGTGAAATCATCACTTACGAACATGGCGATGGTGCTGCCAGCAAAGGTGATTATCGCCACTTCATGCAGAAAGAGATCTTCGAACAACCTGCGACTATCGCGGATACGTTGGAAGCTCGTCTGGGTGCCGATCATGTATTGCCTCAGGCTTTTGGTACCAATGCAGAAGCTCTTTTCGAACAGGTGGACAACATCCATATCGTTGCCTGTGGCACCAGCTATCACGCAGGAATGGTGGCACGGTACTGGATAGAAAAACTGGCCGGTATTCCAACGCAGGTCGAAGTGGCATCCGAGTACCGTTACCGCGATGTCGTTGTTCCCCGTAACACGTTGTTTGTCAGTATTTCCCAATCGGGTGAAACGGCCGATACCCTCGCGGCGCTACGCTATGCTCAGGAAAGTGGCAAGTACCTCAGTAGCCTGAGTATTTGTAACGTGCCGGGCAGTTCACTGGTACGTGAATCCGAGTTGAGCCTGATGACACAGGCTGGCCCCGAGATCGCCGTTGCCTCTACCAAAGCCACGACCACGCAGTTGGTCGCCATGATGTTGCTGACCCTCTCCCTGCGTCATGTCCGTCATGGTCAGGATGAAGTCGAAGTACGACTGGTTCAGGGGCTACGCCATTTGCCTAACGCGATTCGTGAGACACTGGCACTTGATGAAGGTATAGAAAAACTTTCTGCCGAATTTGTCGAAAAACATCATGCCCTGTTTTTGGGAAGAGGCGCGCAGTATCCGATCGCACAGGAAGGCGCTCTCAAGCTGAAAGAAATCTCCTACATTCATGCAGAAGCCTACGCCGCGGGTGAGCTCAAGCATGGCCCATTGGCGTTGGTAGACAGCGACATGCCTGTGATTGCAGTGGCGCCGAATGACAACCTGCTTGAAAAACTGAAGTCCAACCTTCAGGAAGTGCGTTCACGCGGTGGCCGTTTGTATGTCTTCACCGACGAAAATACGCATCTGGACGCGGGTGAAGATATCACCGTTTTGAAATTGCCTTCGATTGAAGAAGATCTTGCCCCGATTCTCTATGCCATCCCGATGCAGCTGCTGGCGTATCATATCGCCGTGTTGAGAGGCACGGACGTGGATCAGCCGAGGAATTTGGCGAAGAGCGTGACCGTGGAGTGAGGGAACGGATAGTTTTTGCTTTGATATGGGATGCTTCCTTGTAAAATTGGAGCATTCCGATTTTTCATCTTTTAGGATTATTTCAGCTAACTATTTAATTTCGTAGTTTTAGTTAATCGCCTTGCCAAGAGAATTATAGTTTTAAATGTTGGTTTTATAGTAGATTGTCCAACCTTAAAATAATCTATCAGCAAGCATTTTTACCCCACCTTCGACTGATCTGCCTCCGTCATTAACTCTCTGGGCTTATGAGTAATATTAAGTAATTCTTTTTGTGCCGCATATTCCTTAGGGGTGGGGTACTTTAGTGATGAGTGCGGAATCGTTTATTATAGCCTTGCCGCCATTCCGTGATAATTATTCTGGTATGACATAGATCTTTTAATAAGTACTCATTCATATCAAAATGTTCCTTTGAAACTTTCTATATAGCTATTTGGGTAGGTTTACCATATTCAGTTTTCCAATGATCATAAGCCCATTGGTCAAGTACCTAATCTGCGAATTATTGAGTACTAGAATGCTTTTTCGGATAGAACACCTATATGGTTAGCCAAAACATGTTGGTATATACATTCAGCATCAAGGAGAGGAGGTAGCAATATACAGGTAAAGTCAATTGAAGGTTGGGTGTCCAACTTTTGATATATTTCACCTAATTAAACGCGTGAAAGCTCTACATTCTATAATGTGGTTCCAACTTCTAAAATACCATTTAAATCTCAAAATCGTGGTATCCTTAGGCTCATATTGGCACAAATAACAAAAGTATTAAGCCGTCAGTGCTCCACTGCTCTATAAAGAGGGGATGCAAAAGTGTATATAGATACAATAGAGAAACTCTGTTTGTTATTTGGTTGCAGCATTGGTGATTTATTGGAATTCCATACCCAAATGAGGAAGAGGCTGTCTGATGGTCTCTGAAGCAGATACCCGAGCGAACTATATCGATCCTGCCTTGCATGCCGCTCACTGGCTTCCCGGCCATATCATTCGGGAACATTACTTTACTGATGGGCGTAAGCTTGCTGGCGGTGTCCGCGGTCGTCGCTGTTTCGTCGATTATTTGCTTCACAAGAATAATCGTTATCTTGCTGTTGTTGAAGCGAAGAAAGAATCTGAGCATCCAACCAAAGGTCTTCAACAAGCCATAGACTATGCCAAAAAGCTACTTGTTCGCTTTGTTTATTCAAGTAACGGCAAACAAATCTATGAGTTTGACATAGAGACAGGTAAAGGTGACTACATTGAGTTTTACCCAACGCTACAAGAACTAGAAAACCGCTACTCGGGTGTCAATTCAGATCTAGGTCAACAACTCCGTAATGTACCTTTCCATCTTGAAGGCGCAATGCAGCCGCGTTATTACCAAGAATTAGCAGTACATATGGCCACTGATGCTATTGGTAAAGGCAAGCCACGAATACTATTAACGCTGGCTACCGGTACAGGTAAAACATTTATAGCCTTTCAGATCGTACATAAATTGTTCCAGTCTCGTTGGAATAAAGAATCTCCAGGTACACGTAGGCCTAGAATTTTGTTTTTAGCGGATCGAAATATATTGGCTGATCAGGCCATCAATACGTTCAATCCATACGAAAAAGATCTCATCAAAATAAATGGTGAGGAGGTTCGAAAGCGTGGTGGAGTCGTGCCAACCAATGCGCATATCTTTTTTGCTATCTACCAAGCCATTGCTGAGCGTGAAAACATTGGAGGCTACTACAAAGAGTATCCAAGTGATTTTTTTGATATTGTAATCATAGATGAGTGTCACCGTGGCAGTGCAAATGAGACAGGCTCATGGCGAGCCATACTTGATCATTTTGGCAGTGCAGTACATGTTGGCCTAACAGCTACACCAAAACGCGAAGCCAACGTGGATACCTATGACTACTTCGGCACACCAGCTTTTGAGTATTCATTAAAAGATGGAATCAACGATGGCTTCTTAACGCCATATCGTGTCAAACGAGTACGTACCAACTTAGATGAGTTGGTGCTAACCAAAGATGACCAAGTGATCGAAGGTGAGTCAGAGCAAGACGTCTATCAGGTTGAAGATTACGACAAAAAAATCGTCGTAGATGAACGTACTGAACTGGTCGCAAAAGCTATTTTGAACAATATCAATGCATTAGAAAAAACCATTGTCTTTTGCGAAAACCAAAATCATGCACTGACCATGCGGGATATGATCAACAAACACAAGAAGCTGAAAGATCCGTATTACTGTGTGCGTGTAACCAGTGACGAAGGTAAAGTTGGGCGCGACCTACTGGAAAAATTCCAAGATAACGATAAAGACATCCCCACCATCATTACCTCATCGCAAATGTTAACCACTGGGGTAGATGCCCGTAACGTGCGTAACGTGGTGCTGGATAGAACCATCGGCTCAATGGTGGAGTTTAAACAGATTGTCGGTCGTGGAACCCGTGTTTTTGATGGAAAAGACTATTTCACCATTGTCGATTTTCGCGGTGCAACTAATAAGTTTTATGATAAAGATTGGGATGGAGAGCCTGAAGCACCAGAACCAGGTGGCATTAATGAACCACTTCCACCTTACACACCAGAACCGCCCAAAGGAACAGATGACACTGAGCCTGAGCCGGGCGAGTCAAAGCCTCGTTTGAAAGTAAAGCTAGGTAAACACCGTGAACTGAAAGTTATTGATGTAGAAACCCGTTACATTGATGAAAATGGTAAGCCTCTGACGGTGCAAGAATTTGTTGAGCGTCTAATCATCCAATTACCAGGTTTGTTTGGATCCATTGAGGAATTGCGGCAGATATGGTCAGACCCAGACAAACGCGAAACCTTGCTCCGTAAACTCGTGCAAGCAGGCTTTGATAAAGAGCAACTCTATACACTACGAAGGATGTTTGAAGCAGAAGAGAGCGACATTTTCGATCTACTGGCCTTTTTAGCCTTTGAACAGCCTATGACAACCCGTAAAGCTCGCGCAGATCAAGTCCGTTCTAACAGCGACTTCTTTAATCAGTACCAACACGAAAAGGCTCATCAATTTTTACACTTTGTACTTAATCGTTTTGAGCAAACAGGTAGCACGGAGTTATCACGAGAGCGTTTACCAGCACTTATCGAGTTATCGGGCCTGGGTACAGTGAGAGATGCTTCAACAGCATTCGGTGGAAAGCCTGCTTATTTGCTGACGGCTTTTAAACAACTACAGCAACAGCTTTATTACGTGAATTAAAATGGAATTAACAATAGCGCCTAATGGACTGTATCAGCAGACTCAAACAATAAATTTGAGTAAATTGACCACTTTAATTGGTGAAAATGGTTCAGGTAAATCAAGCGTATTGCAATCAATTTTTAGCCAAAAGCTATCTAAAAACGATAGCATAAACAAAAAAATAGTTTGCTTTTCATCAGGACAAAATGAAAAATTTTCAAACGAATTCTTACGCCACATAAGAAGAACTAGTTCAGATGAAAATAACCTACAGTTTTCCTGTTTCTATTTCGATAAGTCTTGGTCTCGATTACTGATATTTCTCGCTACAGCACTGAAAAAAAATGGAAAGGTACGGGAGTTTCTTAATTCCTCTGGTTATGCTAATGAGATTGATGGGCTGGATAGCACAACAGTACTTAAAATAGCATTTAGGTTGGATTCACAATATGTTAAAAAAATTGAAGATGCTTTGAGTAGAGAAGCTCATGGAGACATTGATACTATTAGACAAACGGCTTTTCATCGATCTTTAGAAAGCTTCATTGAAAATTGTATTAATCAACAATACGACTTTGATGTTCCAATTAAGAAAGATATATTTGAAATATATCCCGAAACCTTGCTAGACGTATCTTTTGATACTGAAAGATTAAATGAGGATGAAGAATCTATAAGTAGATTTGATCCTGAAATTGGATTTTTCATTAGAGCTTGTCACAATTCAATTTTTCTTGACAAAGAAGCATCATCATTAATATTCAAAACTAATAACGATGATAAGTACCTTGAACTAGGTGATATAAGCGATGGAGAGTTCCAAATACTTTTCTTGTATGCTATTGTAGATCTATTTGATAGTGATGATACGTTATTCATTTTCGATGAAGCTGACTCCCATTTACATTATGAAAATGTAAAAAAATTCTGGGAAAGCTTAAAAAAAATAAAAGGATGTACTATAACAACTACACATTTATTAGATTCAATCTACTGTGTAGGGGTTGATAATATTAGGGTTTTAAACAAGGGGGAGATTCATTTACCCTCAAATTCGAATGAATTAATAAAGAGACTCTCACAGCTTTCTAATATTAAAAAATCAAAATTTAAAGCGCTAACTTACTATGAAAAAATAGTGCTTATAGATGATCCAAATGACTGGTACATATTTCGTGAATTATATAAAAAATCAAAGGAATATTCTGGCTTCCCAAATGAATATTTTGATGAGTTATTTGATAAAATAGCTGTTGAGAAAGTAAGTTCAGGTTGGACTACTCATAACTGTAAATTCGCTCAGTCTAAAATAGATTGGGTTCAAAGTTTTACTAAATTTTGTGAAGGTTTAGATGTTAAAACAAAAGAAGTTTTTTTACTTTGTGATAGAGATAATCTACCTATTGATGGAATAGGGACTGAAGAGTCTCCATTAAAAGTTCAAGGTGTCAAAATTAATGCTGGAAATATGTTTAAAATTCATGTTCTAAGTTGGCGAAGAAGAGAAATTAAGCACTATCTTTTATCAAGATCTGCATTAAATAATTGTGTTGCTGTAATTAATAATCATAAGTTACCAACTTCTGCGCACTTACAAAAATTTAATAATGGCGATTATTTACTTGAACAATGTGGTAATACTCATAAGTTGTTGCTCGAAAATAAAGAAGTTAAAAAAAATAATGAAATTACCTTTGTAGCCAAGCCGGTATATAACAATTATTTAGCATCTTTGCCTTCCGAGTTTGTCAAAAATATATTATCGCCATTTATAGAAGAGGTTGAAGAAGAACCCTATGGCTTCAGTCGAGCAATGTTTCAAGAATATATTTCTCATATAGATCATTTGGAAATTAGCGAAGACATCACCAATATGTACAATTTTATTATCGGAAAAAAATAAGGCATGTCGTTACAACAAAAGATTAACCGAATTACAGATATTCTGCGCCGCGATGATGGTATTAGTGGTGCTATGCACTATACCGAGCAAACCTCGTGGGTGTTGTTCTTAAAGTTTTTGGATGATTACGAGTCTGACAAAGAAGATGAAGCAATACTGTCAGGGAGAGACTATCAACCGCTATTGGATGAAGAACACCGTTGGTCAAAATGGGCCTGCCCCAAAAATTCTGAGGGAAAGCTAGACATCAACAACGTACGTACGGGTGATGACTTAACCGATTACGTTAATAACGAATTGTTTCCCTACCTAAAAAGCTTTGCCAATTCCGCTGTTACGGGTTCAGACCCTAAATCCTTCGCTTACAAGATTGGAGCCATTTTCCAGTATTTAGATAATAAGGTTGCTTCTGGTCATACCTTGCGTGAAGTGCTGGATATTATCGACACCCTGAACTTCCAATCCAGTGATGAAATGTTTGAGCTTTCGCTGGTTTATGAAGGTTTGTTACAAAACATGGGCGATGCTGGTGGTTATGCGGGTGAGTTCTATACACCTCGCCCAGTGGTACGTGCCATGGTTAAGGCTATTGACCCTCAAGCTGGGCAAACCATTTATGATGCTGCTGCTGGCTCGTGCGGGTTTTTAGTCGAAGCATTTGACCATTTAAAAGCCAAAAAGAGTGCGCTATCTACCGAGCAATGGGATTTTATCCAGCGCGATACCTTCTTTGGTCTTGAAAAAACCTCGCTGGCTTACGTTATGGGTATGATGAACATGATTCTGCATGGTATCGAATCGCCCAACCTATTTCGTGGTAATACACTGACTCAAAATATCCGTGATATTCAGGAAAAAGACCGTTACAACATTATTCTGGCTAACCCGCCATTTGGTGGTAAAGAAAAGTCGCAAATTCAGCAAAACTTTCCCATTCAGAGTAATGCCACAGAACTGTTGTTCTTACAGCACTTTATGAAAAGTCTAAAAAGTGGTGGAAAAGCAGCAATCGTAGTGCCAGAAGGTGTACTTTTCCAAACCAATAGTGCGTTTAAACAAGTTAAACAAGAGCTACTGGAAAACTTTAACTTGCACACCATATTAAGCCTGCCCGCTGGAGTGTTTTTGCCGTATTCAGGCGTTAAAACCAATGTGCTGTTTTTTGAGCGCAGCGGTGGTACTAGCGATGTGTGGTACTACGAATGCGAGCCCGAACAAAAGCTTACCAAAAACAAACCGATTACTGACGAGCACTTAAAAGAGTTTGTTGAGCTGTATAGCAGCCGCGAAACTACCGAACGTTCCTGGACAGTTTCAGCCAGTAAATTGATAGAAGACTATGATCTATCCGCCAAAAATCCAGCCAAGCAAAAAGATACCGAGCATTTAGCGCCAGGCGATATTCTCAAACAGATCCGTATTAAAGAGAAATTGATATCTGGCCTGTTGGATGAAATTGAAGACCTGTTGGCGGAGAAGTAAAGATGGAACAGGTTTTATATAAACTACCGGATGGGTGGGAATGGCAAGAACTAGCAAATGTTGTTGCTAAAACGGAAAACTTGAACCCATTAAAGCATGCGGATCAGCTATGGACGTACATTGATATATCTTCAATAGATCGTGATCGATTTACGGTTACAGATCCAAAGAAAGTTCTAGGAAAAGAGGCACCATCACGAGCGAAAAAGCATGTACAGTTAAATGATGTGATATTTGCGACGACACGACCAAACTTGAAAAACATAGCATTGGTTCGAAATGAATATATTTCACCAGTGGCATCTACTGGATTTTGTGTTCTCAGAGCTAATTGTAAGGTTTTACCTACTTATTTGTTTTACTTTGTCACAACAGATTTTGTTCAAGCTCAAATTGAACCCTATGTCGGTGGGGCTTCGTATCCCGCTATTACTGATGTAAATCTAAAAAAAACATTAATACCGATTCCCTCTCTCGTAGAACAAAAACGCATCGTCGAAAAACTCGATGCTCTACTCACCCGCATCGACACCGCCATTGAGCATTTGCAGGAAAGCGTCATACTAGCTGATACGTTATATGCAAGCTCACTCGATCAAGTGTTTGAGAAAGTCTATTTAGATAATTCAACAAAGCCTTTATCAGCTCTCGCAAGTAAAATAGGTAGCGGAGCAACGCCAAAAGGCGGACAAAAAGCCTACAAGGAGTCAGGGATATCATTGGTACGTAGCCTCAACGTATATGACTCGGAATTTAAGTCAGATGGTCTAGTCTTTATTGATAATGATCAAGCTAGAAAGCTAAGCAATGTAACTGTTGAAGAAGGTGATGTTCTTTTAAATATTACTGGTGCTTCAGTTGCTCGATGCTGCGTAGTTCCGAATGAATATTTGCCTGCTCGCGTGAATCAGCATGTATGTATCATTCGACCAAAAGAAGAATTAAATTCTATATATTTGAATTATCTTTTGATTAGTCCCAAGTTTAAAACCTCTTTACTATTTCAAGGTGCTGGGGGAGCAACAAGGCAAGCTTTAACAAAAGTAATGATTTCCAACTTAAATATACCATTGCCACCGCTCAATAAACAGGATGAGCTAGTAGCTAAAATGGATCTGTTAAGCCGAAAAAATCGAGCTTTAAAGGCACAAATAAATTCAAAGATTTTTGACTTAATCACCTTAAAAGAATCAATTCTCGATTCTGCTTTTAAAGGCGAGCTCTAGGGGAGAGTTATGAGTTTACAAACCAATCTTAAGGGACGTTTACGAAATACGTTTTTACCCAAGAGCCACGGCCTCTTGCCAGTATTTGAGGCGGTTGTAAACTCTATTCACTCGATTGAAGAAAAAGGGAACATCAATCAAGGTAAGATTGTACTTCATATAAACCGTGTTACTCAGGGGAATCTAGATCTCGATACAAAATCGCTGCCACCTATATTTGGATTCACAATCACTGACAATGGTTGTGGTTTTGATGAAACCAACTTTAAATCATTTCAAACACTGGATTCCGACCATAAAATCGATAAAGGTTGCCGAGGTGTTGGTCGTTTAATGTGGCTGAAGTCTTTTGACCTGGTTGAAGTGAAAAGTCATTTTTTTGAAACAGAACTCAAAAAACGCATATTCCTATTCGATGATAAGCAAGGTGTCCACGGTGAAAAAGTTGTGGCGGCTTCTGAACAGCAGTCTGGCACCCAGACCAAACTGATTTATTTTAAAGAAAGCTATCAGAAAGCAACCCCCATTAAAGCTGAAACCATTGCGAGTCAACTACTCGAACATGTGCTCTGGTACTTTGTTCGTCCAGGTAGCACTCCTAAGATACTGGTAGAAGATGTAGGTGAAGTATTCGATCTTGATTTACTACTCGAAAAACATATGCATGCGAGTGCATTTCCCGAAACTATAATGATTGGTGATTATGCATTCGACCTAACTCATATTAAGTTCCGTGCATCAATAAATAAAAAACATCAGTTAGCCTTGTGTGCAGCTAATCGTTTAGTTAAAGAAGAATCCATTCAAGGGAAAATCCCTGGCTTATACGGCAAAATATCTGACACATCAGGGGAATTTACCTATACCTGTTATGTATCATCAGACTATTTAGATGAACATGTACGCAGCGAACGCACATCATTTGATATTGCTGAAAATGTAGAGGACATTCTTAACGAAGTAAGCTTTAAAGATATTCGCGATGCAGTGCTCGCACGTACTAAAAAATATTTGCAAGATGTTTTGGCAGATAATGTTTCAGCGGGTCGTGAACGTGTAGATGATTTTATTGACAGTTATGCGCCGCGATACCGTTCTATTGCCCACTATGCATCAGAAGAACAGCTTATTGTTGACCCTGAAAAATCGGATAAAGACTTAGAGTTACATCTACATGCTCTGTGGTATGAGGTCGAGCGGCAGTTAGTAAGTGAAGGTCATGACATTATGCAACCTCAAAATGAGGAGCATGTAGATGAGTACAAAGAACGGTTGAGTAAGTATCTCCAAAAAGCGGAAGATCTAAAAAAATCAGATCTTGCCAATTATGTTTCACATCGAAAGGTCATTATTGACCTACTACAAAAATCCATTGAGCGCCTGGAAGATGGTAAGTATGCACGTGAGGATACGATACATGAGCTGATCATGCCTATGCGAAATGATTCTAGCGAGGTTTTTCTGGATTCCTGCAACCTTTGGTTGATCGACGAGCGTTTGGCTTTCCACAATTATCTGGCATCCGACAAAACACTCAAATCTATGTCGATTACTGGTAATAACTCAACAAAAGAACCTGATTTACTAGGATTGAGAGTATTCGATAACCCGCTGCTTGTTAATGATCAAACTGGTTTTCCCCTTGCCACTATCACTATAGTCGAAATCAAGCGTCCAATGCGTAACGATATGCGAGAAGGAGAAGATAAGAATCCAATTGATCAAGCTCTTGGTTATTTAGAGCGGATACGCGAAGGCAAAGTAACGACAAAAAATGGCCGCCTGATACCCGGGAATAATGATATTCCTGGATATTGCTATGTGCTTTGTGACCTAACTGAATCCATGCAACTCCGCTGTCGTAGAGCCAATTTACGGCTCACATCTGATGGGATGGGCTATTTTGGGTATAACGAGCCATCTCATGCATATATAGAAGTGATTAGTTTTGATCAGTTAGTAAAGGCGGCTAAGGAACGCAACCGTATGTTTTTTGACAAGCTTGGATTGCCTTCTACGTAGGGGCATTTGATGGTAATCCCCCTGTTTTTAACGGAGTTGAAAAGTAGATATCATGCAGCTGACTTCAGCCGCTGGCTGGTTTAGCGTCATGCCAATAAGCCCCATATGGGGCCTTTCATTGTTATACTTCCACATCCATTGCGTGGCATATTGTCGAATATGGCAAAGATCTTTCCAATTGTACTGTGAGAGCCATTCATATCGTATCGTTTTGTTGAAACGCTCTATGTTGATATTATATTGCGGCTTGTCCAACGGATTATAATCCTTTTTTCATGGCCCACCCTCCAATATCCACCCTAACCCACAGGCAACCCCATGAACTCCACCACTTCACTACCCACGCTCCGCATCGCTCGTCCCAGTGATAACCTTACTGCGCTCATTCACTTCTATACAGAAGGGCTTGGTTTCAGCATCCTTGGACAATTCCAGGACCATGCAGGTTTTGATGGCATCATGCTGGGTCATCCAAACGCGCCGTGGCATCTGGAATTTACACACTGTCACAGCCATCAGGTAGGAACGGCCCCCAGTCAGGATCACTTGTTGGTATTCTATTTGCACGACATTGCAGCATGGGAAGTCGCCATTAATCGTATGGAGTCTGCGGGGTATTCAGCCGTTACATCGTTCAATCCCTACTGGGACAACAATGGTCGCACCTTTGAAGACCCGAATGGTTACCGGATTGTACTTCAGCATGCGGAATCACCTGTGTAGCACTCACTGATCCCCCAACAGTTATTATCTGGCTTTATTATCAAGTACTAACCTTTACATTTATCAAATCACTTATTCGAGAATAAATATAACGTTGTTAATACCCTTTAGAATTACTTCTGCCTTGTAGAGTCTTCTATTCAACTCAGAAATACGCAGAAAGTATTACTAGGTTTTCTGTCATTAGTATTATTTATACCTTTAGATAATAGCGTCACCACGCCGCTTTTCCTACGTTCTATAAAAAGGGTGGTATTGTGTAAATATTCATCAATATATTGGTTAACGTTATCTTCTTTATTCACCACCCCTTTGTATGAGTAACCTTTTAGCACCCTTAAAACATCCTGGTTAGCCAAATAATGCTTTCAATTGAGGGCAATGGAATGACTGATATTGCGCACAATGACGTTACTCCCTCACGGGGTGTTCTGACAGCCGTTATTGCCATCGCTGCCTTGGGTGGTTTGCTGTATGGGTATGACACGGGGATTATTTCATCGGCGTTGTTATCCATAGGGGAAGACTTTCGCCTGGATGATTTCGGCAAGGAACTGGTCACCAGCGCCATTTTGGTCGGGGGGATTATCGGGGCCTTTTCCAGTGGCCCGTTGTCGGACCGTATTGGTCGAAAACTTACCATCTTGTCGGTCGCGGCATTGTTTAGTGTTGGCGCTGTCGTGACAAGTCTGGTGCCCGATACCACCACCATGGTAGCGGCGCGTGTCATATTGGGCATAGCGGTTGGTGCCATTACGCAGATCATGCCAGTCTATATTGCCGAGCTGTCTCCCGCTCGTATTCGTGGTACGTCAGTCGTCTTGTTTCAGGTCATGATAGCGGGCGGTCAGTTAATTTCCTACATCGTCGGTTACTCAATTGTTGGTCATTGGCGGATCATGTTCCTTCTCGCCATTATCCCCGGTATCATCTTGTTTATTGGCATGTTGAAAATGCCGGAAAGCCCCCGTTGGCTCATCACACGGGGTCAACGTGAAAAAGCCTTGCATGTCCTTGAGCGGATTCGTGGCAGCCGCCAAATCGCCAGCGAAGAAATCAGCAGAATTGTTCAGGTTAATCACAGTGAAGAGGGGAGTTGGTCGGATTTAACCAAGCCCTGGGTACGTCCTGCACTGGTGGCAGCAATTGGTATTGCCATTTTGTGCCAGCTTACCGGTATCAATGCGGTCATTTATTACGCACCTACCATTCTGAACAATGCAGGCTTCACCAGTAATGCCTCCCTGCTGGCGACCATTGGCGTTGGGGTAACGCTGACATTGATCACCATCATTGGCTCCTGGTTGGTGGATGCGTTGGGGCGCAGGCGTTTGATGGTATTGTTTATACCGGTCTCCATCATGGCCCTTATCGTGCTGGGGGCGTGCTTTATGAACGGTTCACCCACGGGGTCAATGAAATGGGTGGCCGTGGCCTCCATGTTGGC
>Ga0157360_1000095_pt1 | contig 47917 bp, 41 predicted proteins | sample AttlaeALBM1_FD_111483 | JGI IMG/M metagenome (GOLD analysis project Ga0157360, IMG submission 111483) | Fungus gardens microbial communities from leaf cutter ant in Ribeirão Preto, State of São Paulo, Brazil - Atta laevigata ALBM1 | ecosystem: Host-associated > Fungi > Mycelium > Unclassified ...
AATTGGCCCTATAAGGACAGGGCATTAAAGCGATTAATGCTGTGTACTTCCATCTTTAGATGGCGCAGTATTATCCACTTTTGATTGCCCAGCGTCAAGTGACGGTGTTGCTGAAGTTGACTGGGAACCTTGAGCATGCGAGTCCGCTTCAGAAGGTGCCTGAGTAGACTGTGATACCTGCCCTTTGTTCGCAGAAGACGCTTCAGAAGCACTTTGTTGCTGTTGCTATTGCTGTTGCTGTTGCTGTTGCTGTTGCTGTTGCTGTTGCTGGATCATACTCGCATTGGGAATGCCACTGGTTGCATTGGAGGACATATGGTTCGCCCACCATCCCAACCCTAGCGATGTGATGAAAAACAGTGCAGCCAGCACACCTGTCAGCTTGGCAAGAAAGCTACTGCTACCACGAGAGCCAAACACGGTTTGTGAAGCCCCGCCACCGAAAGCAGCCCCAGCCTCGGCACCTTTACCCTGTTGCAGCAGTACAAGAACCACAAGCGCAATCGCCAGTAAAACATGTACCGTCAAAATTAAGAATTGCATGAATTCAACCTGCTTCTTTACAAATTTTCAAAAAGTCATCGGCCTTGAGCGATGCTCCACCAATCAAACCACCATCAATATCCGGTTGCGCCAGTAAGGCACCGGCATTGTCAGCATTCATGCTACCACCATAGAGCAGTCGCATGTTTTCCCCCAGCTGTACATCGAACTCCTTCAGATGATGGCGGATCAATAGCATGACTTCCTGCGCATCTTCAGGTGTTGATGTCCGACCACTTCCTATAGCCCATATGGGTTCATAGGCAATGACCAGCTGTTTGCGTTGCTCGGCATCCAGCGATGTGATGACAGCATCTATTTCTTGCAGAACGACTTTACGGGTTGCCCCGGATTCGCGTTCTGCTTGAGTCTCACCCACGCAAAGAATGGGTTTTAGACCATTTTCAATCGCCGCAATGACGCGCTGCCTAACCTCTTCATTGCTTTCATGAAATAACGTACGACGCTCGGAATGACCTACCAGAACGTAATCTACACCCACATCGCAAAGCATGGCACCACTGACTTCCCCGGTAAAAGCCCCATGGGACTCGGGATTCAATGTTTGCGCACCGATACTTACTCCCAAAGGAGAGACCTTTTCCTTCATCTGCTGAATAAAGGGGAAAGGTGGCAAGACAACAACTTCGACATTCGCAGGCAATGTAGATTGATAAAAATGATGCTGAAATTCATCGACAAGCGCCGATGAACCATTCATTTTCCAATTACCTGCAATTAGTGGCATCCGCATGAACAGATCTCCCATAGGATGGCAAATGGTACTCAAGGGTGCGGCGCAATACAAATCATGGTTATAAAAAAGTCATCAAAAATGGAAAATCACCCATTTTTTAGCTGATAACCTGCTGAATAGTCTCTGCGATACGGCCAGCCAATGCCTCAATATCAAAGCGAGGGTGGGCTTCGACCATAACACGAATCAACGGTTCGGTACCGGAAGGACGCAATAGCACACGCCCATCCTTACCGAGGATAGACTCAACCGCTTCCACTTCGTCGATCACCTTTTGTGACGAAATCACTTCATCCCGATGTGCATCAGCAGGTAAACGAACATTGACCAAACGCTGCGGCGCCTTGTCATAATTAATCAATAACTGCTCCAATGGCCTACCCACACGCTTCATGATCGAGAGCACTTGCAACGCAGCAATGATGCCATCGCCCGTGGTATGCGCAAATTTGCACACAATATGCCCTGAAGATTCACCACCCAGCAGCCATCCGCGTTCACTCAACACTTCATTGACATAACGATCCCCAACCTGCGCCCGCTCAAACGGAATACCTGCCGCTTCGAATGCCTGAGCCAGACCCAGGTTACTCATCAGGGTTCCTACAACACCGCCCCCCAATACTCCGCGGCGATGGCGATCAAAGGCAATCAGATAGAGGATTTCATCGCCATTCACCTCACGACCGTTGCTATCAATCAGAATCACACGGTCGCCATCTCCATCGAAGGCAATACCGATATCAGCGCCTTCCTCAATCACTTTCGCACGAAGTGCAACAGTATGAGTCGAGCCTACCTCCCGATTGATATTGAGCCCATTGGGACTAATACCAATGGTCGTGACATTGGCACCCAGTTCACGAAATACACTGGGAGCAATATGATAGGTAGCACCATTGGCGCAATCAAGAACGACTTTCAACCCTTCAAAATCAGCGCGTTCCGGTACGGTGGACTTACAGAATTCAATATAACGCGCTGCCGCATCATCAATACGATTAGCACGACCCAATTCAGCAGCCCCTTTTGTAATAAAGGGCTGGTCGAGTTCGTGCTCAATTTCAAGCTCGATCTGATCGTTCAGCTTGGTACCGGCACCATTGAAGAATTTTATACCATTGTCAGCATACGGATTATGAGATGCGCTGATCACAATCCCCATATGCGCGCGGAACGTTTGAGTCATATAGGCAATGCCCGGCGTCGGCATCGGACCCAGCAGAAATACATTCACGCCCGCGGCAGACAAACCGGCTTCCAACGCTGCTTCAAACATGTATCCGGAAATACGAGTATCCTTGCCAATCACTACTCGTGCATTACTATACTGGCGTGCCAGTACACATCCGGCAGCCCATCCCAATTTGAGAACAAAGTCGGCCGTAATGGGAGGTTGGCCAACAGTGCCACGAATCCCATCGGTGCCAAAATACTTCCGTGTTGCTTTTTTCGCCCCAGAGGGAAGCTGAAAATCACTTATGTCCATATCATTGTTCTCAAGACTTGTCTGTACTCATGACTGCCCATGTGAGTGCCAGAGCATCAACCGTTGCTCCCACATCGTGGGTTCTGATAATACGCGCCCCACGCTCCACTGCCAGGGTGGAAAGCGCCAGCCCGCCATAAAGCCGTCCACCACAGGGATCGTCTACGCTGCGCGAAACCCCCTCTTCATCTGCCAACACCTGACCGATCATCCCTTTTCGAGAGGTACCGACAAGAAGCGGTAAGCCGAGCGCCTGCAGCGAGGCCATTTCATTCATCAATCGGAGGTTATGGTCCAGATTTTTACCAAACCCAAACCCGGGGTCAATGACCAAATGATCCCGCGAAATACCCTCGGCCAAACAGCGCTCAACGTGTCTCTGTAGAAAAGCGTAAACCGCCACTTCGACAGGTTGATCATAATGAGGTGCCTGTTGCATCACTTGCGGTTCACCCTTCATATGCATAAGGCTAACCGACAATTTGCTTTCCACGGCAGCTTCTAGCGCACCAGGGCGCGTCAACGAACGCACATCATTAACCATAAAAGCCCCAAGACGGGCACCTTCCCGAATAACAGCGGGAGAGCTGGTATCCAATGACACTAGCGCCCCATATTCCTTCACCAGCCGTTCGATGACCGGGCAAACACGATCCAATTCTTCCTGTTCAGGTACGGGTGAAGCTCCGGGACGGGTAGATTCCCCGCCCACATCAATGAGGGAGGCACCCTGTTGAAGCATGGATGCTGCCTGAATCATGGCACTATCGAGAGACGAATACTTCCCTCCGTCGGAAAACGAGTCAGGCGTGACATTGAGGATCCCCATCACCTGCGGAGTGGAAAGATCGAGTGTGTGACCAGCGCCGTGAATACGAGGCTGAGCTAGATAGTCATTCATTCTGATGTGTACTTATTACTTCAACGAAAAGAAGGTAGTTCGCCCAATTTGGATACAATTTAGAGTCTGGAACAACCAAATATCAAGGAACTTTGTACAGCCTCAATATAAAGTACAAGGTGTTATATCAGTCTAATGGATCGTACCTACTCTCAATACAAATACGACCGCCAAAGGCGGCCGTATTTATGGAAACAAAGGAGCTCAGGAAGAAGGACCTTCCAATGGGTCTCCCGGTTGTGAACCGTTTGCTCCATCCGTTCCCTTGGGTTTGGTATCATCACCATGGGAAGGGGTATTTCCGGAATCACTCACATTGATGGTCGTACCACCACTACTTGAGCCAGACCCGCTATCTCCTTTGGGTGGAGATGGAAAACGTCCTTCCATGATCTCTTTGATCTGCTCGGTATCAATGGTCTCATATTGAATCAACGCTTGGGCCATCAAATCGAGCTTGTCTCTGTTCTCATGGAGAATGCGCTTGGCTGTTTCATAACATTCATCAATGATTTTACGAACTTCCCGATCCAGTTTGGTAGATGTTTCACCCGAACTGAATTTGGAGCCACCACCACCGGGGCCACCAAGGAACTGATGCGATTCATCTTCATCGTACATCAGCGGGCCCATTTCAGAAGAAAGCCCCCACTTGGCGACCATGCTGTGTGCAATTTCGGTCGCACGCTTGATATCGTTGGAGGCGCCAGTCGTCACACCATTTGGCCCAAGCGTCATTTCTTCAGCGATACGACCACCAAAGAGGGAGCACAGCTGACTGATCAACTGCTGGCGGGAATAGCTGTAACGATCCTCATTCGGCAGGAACATGGTGACACCCAGAGCGCGTCCACGAGGAATAATAGTCACTTTGTAAACGGGGTCATGATCCGGAACAATCAAACCAATGATCGCGTGCCCAGCTTCATGATACGCCGTGTTGCTCTTCTCTTTCTCGGACATGACCATGGAGCGGCGTTCTGCGCCCATCATGATTTTATCCTTTGCCTCTTCGAGCTCCTTCATTCCAACCACACGAAGATTACGACGCGCAGCAAAAAGTGCAGCCTCGTTGACCACGTTGGCAAGCTCGGCACCAGAGAAACCTGGCGTACCACGGGCAATCAATTCGGGACGCACGTCATCAGCCAATGGCACCTTGCGCAGATGGACATTGAGAATCGCTGTACGACCCCGGATATCGGGCAACCCAACGGTGACCTGACGGTCAAAACGACCTGGTCTTAGCAGCGCAGGGTCCAATACATCAGGACGGTTGGTCGCAGCAATAACGATGGTACCGTCATTAGCTTCAAACCCATCCATTTCCACCAACAATTGGTTGAGGGTCTGCTCACGCTCGTCGTGACCACCACCACCCATGCCGGAACCACGAGAACGTCCAACAGCATCGATCTCATCAATAAAAATGATGCAAGGCGCCTGTTTCTTGGCCTGCTCGAACATGTCGCGGACACGTGAAGCCCCCACACCCACAAACATTTCAACGAAATCAGAACCTGAAATACTGAAAAAGGGCACATGAGCTTCACCAGCAATCGCTTTCGCCAGCAACGTTTTACCTGTCCCCGGAGGCCCTACCATCAGCAAGCCACGAGGGATCTTCCCCCCCAGACGCTGGAACTTGGCAGGATCCTTGAGAAAGTCCACGACCTCTTCCACTTCTTCCTTGGCTTCATCGCAGCCCGCAACATCCTTGAACGTTGTCTTGACCTGATCCTGCGACAGTAGTTTGGCCTTCGATTTACCGAAGCTCATCGGGCCACCCTTGCCACCGGCGCCACCTTGCATCTGACGCATAAAGAAGAAGCAAATTGCCAACAACAGCAAAATCGGGAAGCAAGTAATCAGCAGGCGAACCCAGATACTTTGTTCCTGAGGCGCACGCCCTTCGATCACTACCTTATGCTGAAGAAGCTCACCAATCAGATGGGGATCTTCCGCCGCAGGGCGCACACTCTGGAAGTTGGAGCCATCTTCCCGTTCGCCGCGGATAACAAAACCGTCAATAGTGACACGGCTCACCTGATCGTTATCCACTTGCTGGACAAACTGGGAATACGGTATCGACTGCGGAGAGGAGTCGGTACTAAAATTATTGATAACCCCCAGCACCAGGGCAATGACGATAATCCAAAGTATTACGTGCTTGGCCATATGGTTCAAGGAACACCCTCGCTACGTTCAGTAGGTAGGTGGCCATTCATACCACCTACATTACGTTCTTAAGTGGCGGACGCATGATCGATCATGTGTACCACCATATCATTCACTTTACTCTAAAAATCCCGCTATATAAATTCACTTGCAATGAAAGGCAAGTACTGAATTACCAAGAAAGGACACAAATAGTAGGATGGCTCTTGATAATGAGCCATTTTCCCTAAGCCTGCCCCCGTTCAACACCAATGGCAACACTTATTTAAGAAAACGGAACCTTTATTAAGGCAGAGCAAAACCAGTTCAAACCAGAAGAAACTTGCACATTACATGGGGGCACCTTCATCCGGAAACAACCCACCCACGAAGATAATTACAAAACAAGCTGCCCGTTTTCTGAAAAGCCCCATTAAAAGAGGAGTGTCCACTCCTACTCGCACCCATGTGAGCTTTGGCGTGTCCACCTACTTCCCACGATTGTCATGCTCCTTTGAACCCTGCCCCGAGCAAGTACATTTCACGGGAGCGTGCCCGCGAAGCAGAAGGTTTACGGGTAACAACTTTGTTGAAGGACGTCCGCATATCTTTCAAATATGCTTCATATCCTTCGCCTTGAAACACCTTGGCAAGAAAATGGCCGTTCGGCTTGAGCACTTGTCGGGCCAAATCTAGGGCCAGCTCAACCAGATACATGGCACTGGGCTGATCAATAGCACTTTGACCACTCATATTGGGCGCCATGTCAGAAATCACCAGATCCACTTCCGATTCCCCCAAAGTAGCCAGTATCTCGTTAAGAACGCTCTCTTCAGTAAAGTCGCCCTGAACAAAATCCACGCCCGGCAGCGCTTCCATTTCCAAAATATCAGAAGCCACGATACGCCCCTGATTCCCTATCTTTTCAGCGACCACCTGACTCCACCCGCCAGGCGCTGCCCCCAGGTCAATGACGGTCATTCCTTTGCGCAAGAGCTGGTCTTTCTCGTCAATTTCGAGAAGTTTATAGCTGGCACGTGAGCGATAGCCATCCGCCCAGGAACGTTTTACATACTGATCATCAAAATGTTCACGCAGCCAGCCTGCACTGGAGCGACTTGATGAGTTTTTACGCTTGGACGATGAGCCATTGTCATCACGATGGGAGGGAGAACGAGCCACGGCATTACCTACTTGTGGACGAGTGAATATTGAGGCGAAACTGCTTATACAGACATCGTGTATCAACATCTAAAAAGGCGGCCTTGTGAATCCTACGCCATATGATCAGACATATTTTTCAACGATAGTACACTTCGTCCGGAATAATACTATCGAAGCGTGCATGCCTAGGTTAAAATGCCGAGTCTTTTTCAAGCAATTTTCATACAGGCGCATAAATTATCATGCCACTTACTTCAGCTCAAAAGAAAAGCTTCCGTTCCATCGGCCATCATCTGGACCCTGTCGTTCAAATTTCTGAAAACGGGATCACTGAGGGTGCGCTTAATGAACTGGATCGTGCCCTGAATGATCATGAGCTGATCAAGGTCAAGCTAATGAGCCCTGAACGCGATGAACGGCAGGAGCAACTGACCCAAATCTGCGAAAGCAGCAAGGCTGAGCTCGTACAGAAAATCGGCAAAATGGCACTTCTATATCGCCGGAACCCGCAAACAAGCGACCGCCTCTCTAACGTGCGCCGCTTCAGCGAGTAATCCCCTGCCCACCAACCACCAGGCCTTTTGTTCTTTCGTGTCGTACTTGTCGTGTGCCGATGGAATATAGGCACGCCTAGCGTAGGGTTGAACCACAAGGGGAGTCACATCGCCCCTTCTGGAAAACCGGGTTCTGCATGAGTTTACCGTGCAAGTGATATGCAAACAGCACATGTAATAATCTCAGTACAAGAGCAAACCACCATACCGCTACTGTTTGCACGCCTTCCCAATACCACGTTTATAAAATACAACACCGGTAAAAACAACGCCGATAGAAATGCGATATCTGTAAAAGAAGCATAATTGCATACTTGCCTGAATCCTGGCTGAATCTTTAATTGTCTCTTGGAACAGATAAAAAACGGGAGCACACATAGCCTCCCGTTTTTATTGCCCGTGCACTTATAGCCAATCACAATGCATGCCAAACCAAATCCAGTCCAATAAGCAATAACAGAAACGCAAACAAGCCTTTCAGCCAAATTTGCGGCAGCCGATGGGAAATGAATACGCCGACGCGAGCAAAGGGCATGCTTGTGATGACAATGCCAATGAAAGCGGGCAGATAAATATAGCCGAGGCTATAAGCGGGCAAGTGGGGAGTATCCATGCCTAATAGCATGGCAGAAAGCGCGCCGAAGATTGCCACGGGTAAACCACAGGCAGCAGAAGTCCCCACAGCGCCATGCATGGGCATCTTTTTCCATGAAAGGATGGGTACCGAAATAGCGCCCCCCCCTACACCGAACAAAGAGGACAAAAACCCTACGATCCCCCCGGCACCTCCCAACCACCCTTTGGAGGGCACCTCAAAGCGCTCTCCTTCATTCGTTTCGCTTACGCCTTTTTTATCTCTCAGCGCCCAGACCAACCTGGACGCCATCACCAGATCAAATATGCCAATTACCACCTGCAAACGTTGCCCAGGAATAAAATAACCCGCCAATTGTCCCAGAAAAGCCCCCACTAAAATCCCCACGGTCATATAACGCACCATGAGCCAATTAACAGCACCCTTACGGTGATGCCCCAACATCGAATTGATAGAGGTAAAAATAATGGTCGCTAATGAAGTGCCAACTGCCAGGTGCGCAATTACTGTAACGTCCATCCCCTGAACGCCAAACATGTAAATAAGCACTGGGACGATAATCAATCCCCCGCCAACGCCGAATAAACCGGCCAGCGTGCCGGCACAAGCCCCCACAATCAAATAAAGAAGAAAGGACATTTAACAACCTTATCGTTAATCATTTTAATCGGTTATAACGCATTACCATAACCACCAGCATACGCCATTCTTCGCCTAATAACAGAAGCAACAAATTTGGACATCGTAAAATCTCCAAAAAGAAAAACGCCCATGGCGTTCACCATGGGCGTTCCTCTATCAAGCACGAAATACCGCGTTTAGATATGTTCTACTTCACTGATTTCGTACTCTACATCCCCACCGGGAGTACGTACATTAACAACATCGCCTTCATCCTTGGCGATCAATGCACGGGCGATGGGTGACGTGACAGAAATTTTACCTTCCTTGATATTGGCTTCATCTTCACCCACGATGCGGTAACGGACAGTTTCGTCCGTATCCAGATTCAATAGGGTAACAGTGACACCAAAGATAACCTTGCCATTTTTAGGCATTTTGGTCACATCAATCACTTGCGCAGAGGAAAGCTTGGACTCGATCTCAGTGATACGACCCTCAATAAACCCTTGCTTTTCACGAGCAGAGTGATATTCGGCATTCTCTTTCAAATCACCATGATCACGGGCTTCCGCAATCGCGTTGATGATATTCGGGCGCTCAACGGTTTTGAGCTGCGCCAGCTCTTCACGAAGGCTTTTTTCACCTTCGACTGTCATGGGCACCTTATTCATGCCAATTCTCCTGCATGCAAATCCTTGAGACGACGCACAACGATCTGGTCACCATATTCCAGTGCCAGACAAACGGCACTGGCCCCTGCAATCGTTGTTGCATAGGGTACTTTGGACGCCAGAGCGGTACGACGAATCTCGGAAGAATCACTGATGGCCTGTCGACCTTCGGTAGTGTTAACGATGTACTGTACTTCACCGTTTTTCAACAGATCCACAATATGTGGACGGCCTTCAGATACTTTATTGACAGGCTTAACGGGTAGGCCAGCATCGGCAAGCGCCTTGGCTGTTCCTCGAGTGGCTATCAACTCGAATCCCAATGTTATCAAAGACTGAGCCACACTGATAACCGCCACTTTATCCGGATTACGGACAGAAAGAAAGGCAACCTTCGGTCCATCACCATTTAATTGGGGAATCGGCTCGTTTGCGCCCAGCTGAGCCTTGAAAAATGCTTCAGCAAAGGTACGCCCGCTTCCCATGACCTCACCGGTGGATTTCATCTCGGGTGAAAGAATCGGATCGACACCGGTAAACTTGGCAAACGGGAAGACGGCTTCTTTCACACTGTAGAAATCAGGCACGATTTCCTGCGTAAAATCCTGTTTGGGCAGATCAATACCTACCATGCAACGTGCTGCAATTTGTGCCAGTGAACGCCCGATGCACTTGGAGACAAAGGGGACTGTTCTGGAGGCGCGTGGATTCACCTCGATGATGTAGATGTTGCCATCCTGCCAGGCTAGCTGAACATTCATCAGCCCAACCACATTCAGCTCTTTTGCCATGGCCACCACCTGACGACGCATCTCATCCTGTACCTCAGCTGGTAAAGAATAAGGCGGTAAAGAACAGGCAGAGTCACCCGAGTGCACCCCTGCCTGCTCCACATGTTGCATTACCCCGCCGATAACGACATTTTCACCATCGCTCACGGCATCTATGTCAATTTCGATGGCAGCGGAGAGGAAGTGATCCAGCAGTACCGGGCTGTCATTGGAGACCTTGACCGCGGAAGTCATGTAGCGCTCCAGCTCTTGCGGCGAATAAACGATCTCCATGGCACGGCCGCCCAGCACGTAGGAAGGGCGCACAACCAGCGGATAACCGATTTTTTCAGCCTTGACGAGCGCCTGCTCATAACTACGTGCGGTCGCATTCGCGGGCTGCAACAGGTTCAGTTTTTCGATCATGTGCTGGAAGCGCTCACGATCCTCTGCACGGTCAATGGCATCCGGTGTCGTACCCACAATCGGCACACCCGCGGCTTCCAGATCACGCGCAAGTTTAAGCGGTGTTTGCCCACCAAACTGCACGATCACACCCACTGGTTTTTCGAGTGCGACGATTTCCAATACGTCTTCCAACGTGACCGGATCGAAATAGAGGCGATCCGATGTATCATAATCTGTAGAAACTGTCTCGGGGTTACAGTTGACCATGATGGTTTCATAGCCTTCCTCGCGCATGGCGATAGCGGCATGAACGCAGCAATAATCGAACTCGATTCCTTGACCAATACGGTTTGGGCCACCTCCCAATACCATGATCTTTTCACGATTGCCGGGATTGGATTCACACTCTTCTTCATAAGTGGAATACATGTACGCCGTAGACGTTGCGAATTCAGCTGCACACGTATCAACACGCTTATAGACAGGATGAATCGAGAGCGAATGGCGTTGATGACGCACATCATGTTCAGTGACCGTTTTCTCGCCCGCTTTAGAGAACAGGGCCGCCAATCGACGGTCAGAAAAGCCCATCCGCTTCCAGCGATACAGCTGACGCGCATCCACAGACGCCAATTCACTTCCGTTAATCTGTTTTTCAGCGTCGATTAGCTCTTCCAATTGGTTCAGGAACCACGGATCGATTTTCGTCAGCTCAAATACATCTTCAATAGACAGGCCCGCACGCATGGCATCCGCCACATAAAAGATACGATCAGCACCCGGGCGCTGAAGCTCTCCTTTCATGTGTGCCATGGCATCGGCATCCATGCTTTCCATTTTCGGGTCCAACCCGTCAACACCGATTTCAAGCCCACGAAGCGCTTTCTGCAACGATTCCTGGAAAGAACGCCCGATCGCCATGACCTCACCCACTGACTTCATCTGCGTAGTCAGGCGGTCATTGGCCTGCGGGAATTTCTCGAAAGTAAAACGAGGGATCTTGGTAACAACGTAGTCGATAGAGGGCTCAAATGATGCAGGTGTAGCGCCACCGGTAATATCATTCTGCAATTCATCCAGCGTATAACCGATAGCCAGCTTCGCCGCGATCTTGGCAATGGGGAAACCTGTCGCCTTGGACGCCAGCGCTGAAGAACGGCTGACACGCGGGTTCATCTCGATGACCACCATGCGACCATCTTCCGGATTTACACCAAACTGAACGTTCGAACCACCGGTTTCCACCCCGATTTCACGCAGCACAGCCAGCGATGCATCACGCATCACCTGATATTCTTTATCTGTCAGCGTTTGGGCAGGCGCAACCGTAATCGAGTCACCGGTATGCACCCCCATCGGATCAAAGTTTTCGATTGAGCAAATGATGATGCAGTTATCCTGTTTGTCACGAACAACCTCCATCTCATACTCTTTCCAACCAAGCAGCGACTCATCAATCAGCAGCTCATGGGTGGGGGAAAGATCAAACCCTCTATGGCAGATTTCTTCGAACTCTTCACGGTTGTAGGCCACACCACCACCAGAGCCGCCCATGGTAAATGACGGGCGAATAATACAGGGAAAGCCCACTTCGGCCTGAATTTCCCATGCCTCTTCCATGGAATGCCCAACACGTGCACGGGGCGTTTCCAGACCGATCTTGCGCATGGCTTGATCGAAGCGGTCACGATCCTCCGCTTTATCGATCGTGTCAGCATTCGCGCCGATCATTTCAACATTGTATTTCTGCAATACGCCATGACGTTCCAGATCCAGCGCACAGTTCAGCGCAGTCTGCCCGCCCATGGTCGGGAGCAACGCATCCGGACGCTCTTTCTCTATAATGCGCTCAACGACATCCCAGGTAATGGGTTCGATATAAGTTGCATCTGCCATCACGGGATCGGTCATGATCGTGGCAGGATTGGAGTTCACCAGAATAACGCGAATCCCTTCCTCGCGGAGCGCTTTACAGGCCTGCGCACCGGAGTAGTCAAATTCACAGGCCTGACCAATCACGATGGGGCCGGCACCAAGGATCAGGATGCTTTTGATATCTGTACGTTTGGGCATGGCGTTAGTGAGTTCCTATGATTTGCAGGATGACAACGAGACGCGTCATCATCGAAAACAGTTAAATCCGGGTGGGCGCGTTGCAAGGTAACAGCGACAACAAAACTTCACACACCCTACCCGATAAAGCGACAGTGCCACGGAAGCAGCTCATGAATCACAATCAGGCGCGTTTACGCTCTTCCATCATCGTGACAAAGCGGTCAAACAAAGGCGCGACATCATGAGGACCCGGGCTGGCCTCGGGGTGCCCCTGGAAGCTGAATGCCGGGCAGTCTGTACGCTCAACACCCTGTAAGGTGCCATCGAAAAGGGAGCGGTGCGTGGCCTTCAGATTTTCAGGCAGTGTTTTTTCATCGGCGGCAAAACCATGGTTCTGACTGGTGATCAGAACCTTGCCACTTGCCAGATCCTGCACTGGATGATTAGCCCCATGATGCCCTGTCTCCATCTTTACGGTATTGGCACCACTCGCGAGCGCCAAGAGCTGATGCCCGAGGCAGATACCAAACAATGGAAGCTGTTTTTCACAGAAGACCTTGATTGCATCAATGGCGTAATCGCAGGGTTCAGGGTCTCCCGGTCCATTAGAAAGAAAAACACCATCCGGATTCATCGCCAGTACATCCTCTGCTGATGTCTCAGCCGGAACGATGGTCAATCGACAACCCCGCTCGGTAAGCATCCGGAGAATGTTGTATTTGGTACCGAAATCGTAGGCCACTACATGGTAAGGCGATTCTGCTGCCGTTTTTTCGTCATAACCTTTCGCAAGCGTCCATTCCCCCTGATGCCATTGCAGTGACTGTTTGGTGGAGGCCTCACGCGCCAAGTCCATCCCTTTCAACCCGGGAAAATCCTGAGCCAGCTTCAATGCATAGGCTTCAGCATCAGGCCCCGACGCTGCCGCACCCGTCACGATCGCGCCCTTCTGCGCACCTTTTTCACGCAGTACACGCGTCAGCCTGCGGGTATCTATATCGGCAATTCCAACAATTCCTTGAGCACTCAGATAATCACCCAGCGATTGATTGCTGCGGAAATTACTGTAGAGACGGGGAAGATCACGGATAACGAGTCCCGCAGCACAGATATGTGCCGACTCGACATCTTCAGCATTCACACCGGTATTGCCAATATGGGGATAAGTCAGCGTCACAATCTGACGAAGATAGGAGGGATCAGTAAGAATTTCCTGATAACCGGTCATGGCCGTGTTGAAGACAACTTCACCACTGGTTTGACCGTCAGCACCGATTGACAGGCCGTGAAATATACTACCGTCCGCCAGGGCCAGTATCGCAGGTTTGTTCAAGGCGCATTCCTCCAAAGGGAAGGTAACTTTGCATAGTGGCTCATCGCAAAAACCTGGCTGCAAGAGAGCAAGGGGCAACGAGCACCATACCGAGTGTTAAATGAGGTCCGTCATTGATGAAAATCATCTATCACTAACATAAATCAGCGACGGAATGGCTCAAGCAAAAGCAGGCTACCAAAGGCCTGCAGGCAGGAAACGTCTGTAGCCCAGCGTGCTGCAGGCGAAAAAAACGGGACGAATCCCAAGGGTTTCATCCCGCCTGATGTTGAGACCCGTGGGTCGCCAACACGCGATTGCGCTGCCTCATCTCCCACCGCTTGTTGCTCGCAGGACACCTTGTAGGACAACCCTTGCTTGAGGCCAAATTTTTTAAATTCTACGCTATTTTAAGTAGAAGGACCAGAGGGGTTAAGCGAGTTAAGTGAAAAAAGTAGACTCTCGCCTCTAGTTGGTACGATGAATGCACTCTGCTGCAACCCACTCTCTTCCAAGACTTCTTTCAAACGCTGCTCAGGCTCGAACTGCCGGTCATCAGCCAATGCAAAACAACCAAAGTGGCAAGCGATGCTTTGTTGAGAATTTAGCAGGTGATGTGCACGGAGCGCTTCATCTGGCCCCATATGCACAGGCTGCATAAACCACTCCGGACGAAAGGCGCCGATGGGAAGAATGGATAATGCCATAGACCCAAAGTGTGTATTGATGTCATTGAAGAAATCACCAAATCCTGTATCTCCGCAAAATAGAGAGGTCCAAACTCACTTTCATAGACAAAGCCACCCCATAACGTGCGGCGTTTATCCCAGATAGAGCGCGCCCCCCAATGTTTGGCAGGCACAAGCGAAAGTGATTTTCCGGCAAGTTCCGCTTTCTCCCACCAATCCAGCTCAACAACATGATGGATACCAGCATCGCGCGCTAACTCACCATTTCCTAAAGGCGTATAGAGCGTGACTTCAGGAAAGCGCTTTGCCAGCTCTCGCAACGCCCACACATCACAATGATCGTAGTGGCTGTGACTCAGCCAAATAGCATCTATAGGCGGCAAATTATCCAGCGTAATCCCCGGTGCACAGAAGCGCTTCGGCCCTGCAAACGTGAAGGGACTCACTCTTTCCGACCAAACAGGATCAGTGAGAATATTCAGCCCGTTCAATTGAATCAAAAACGTAGAGTGATTAATGAACGTCACACGGATATGGTCACGATCAACCGACGCTTCTTCATGCCATACATGCTCAGGCCCTGCTTGCCACTGCCAGGGCACCAGTGTGGCTTTGCGCTCCTTACGCCAGCGTTTGAGAGATTCACGATCAAGGTCAGGCATGGGAGGAATATTCTGAAAACGTTCACCATCAAAGTGATCGGAAACAGGCCCCTTGTAACGGTAGCCACATGCCAACCCTTTGAGAGTCAACCATGGCAATGGTTTCAGCTTTCTCATTCGTCCTCCCTTTTCATGGGCGCCTACACACCGCGGCTTCCCTTCGGGTCACGTGGAGATAACACCGCTTCCCGTTAGCGTTAATTATTTCACCAACCAATAACAACAGCGGCCAAAAGCAATTACTGACTGAGAACACGCTATTATTTAAGACCCAGCATATCCTGCATGTCGTAGCGTCCCGCAGATTGCTGTGCCAACCATAAAGCAGCACGAACAGCGCCATTGGCAAATGTCATTCGGCTAGAGGCTTTATGTGTAATCTCGATACGCTCACCTTCTGTAGCAAACATGACAGTATGCTCACCCACAATGTCACCTGCCCGAATCACAGAGAAACCAATCTCTTTATCTGTACGTGGCCCACATTTACCTTCCCGGGAGAAAACCCCATCCGTATTGAGGTCACGCCCCAGTGCCTCTGCCACCGCATTACCCATCATAAGAGCGGTGCCTGAGGGCGCATCGACCTTATGCCGATGATGCGCCTCAATCACTTCGATATCGTAACCCGCATCCCCCAATGCCCTGGCTGCAGTCTTCAACAGATTCAATGACAGATTCACCCCCGTGCTCATATTGGCCGCGAAAAGAACAGGCACCTGTTGAGCAAAGCTGTCCAATTGCTGGTCCTGCTTAGAATCCAACCCGGTTGTACCGACGACGGATGCTTTTCCCTGCTGTGCGCAGAAAGCCAAAGCCTCCAACGTCGTCTCCGGTTGGGTAAAGTCGATCAAAACATCGAAATCCGGACTTTCCGCCAGAGAAGTAGTCGTCAGCACACCGATGCGCCCAAGGCCACACAACTCCCCAATATCCACACCAGCAAGAGAACTACCGGGGCGAACAACAGCCGCAGCCAATTCCGCACCCTCCGTCTCATGCACCGACTGAACCAACATACGGCCCATGCGTCCAGATGCACCCAATACTGCAATACGTGTCATTTGATTATCCTTGATCATTAAACCCCGCCAAACAGGGAAAAGTATGTCTATTCAGTACATCATACTGATATCGGAACGAAGAAACGACTGACTACCGGCCGCTACGACACATAAAAAAACCGAAAAGAGCAAATACTCTTTCCGGTTCAGAATGATCAAGAACTTGGTGAGGAACGATCAGCCACGCATGTCTTCAAAGAATTTTTTGACGCCATCGAACCAACTGCTCTTGCGAGGTGAATGCTTGGTTCCCGTCCCATCCAGACTTTCCTGGAAGTTACGCAGCAATTCTTTCTGCTTTTCATTCAGATTGACGGGGGTCTCTACAACAACACGACACAAAAGATCGCCAGGGCCACCGCCGTGGACAGACTTAACACCTTTCCCACGCAAACGGAACTGGCGCCCAGTCTGAGTCTCTGCTGGAATCTTGAGGCTCACACGACCATCCAGCGTGGGCACTTCCAGCTCACCACCCAACGTGGCATCCACAAAGCTGATGGGGACTTCACAATAGAGGTCTCGTCCATCACGCGTGAAAATAGCGTGATTTTTTACGGAAATCTGGACGTAGAGATCACCTGCCGGACCACCGTTGACGCCCCCCTCACCTTCACCGTTCAAGCGAATGCGGTCACCATTATCAACTCCGGCCGGAATCTTGACCGATAGCGTTTTGGTTTCCTGTACGCGCCCCTCACCATGGCAGGCGGTGCAGGGCGTATCAGGGATTTCACCAGCACCATGGCAGGCTGGACATGTTTGCTGAACAGCAAAAAAGCCCTGCTGCATGCGCACCTGTCCCATACCATTACAGGTTGTACATGTGCGTTTCTTGGTGCCTGGCTCAGCACCTTCACCATGACAATGACTACACTCCGCCAATCGGGGAACACGGATATCAACGGTAGTCCCTGCAACGGCTTCCTCGAGATCGATCTCAAGGTTATAGCGTAGATCAGAACCACGCATGGCACCATTGGGGCCGCGACCACGACCTCCTCCGCCGCCACCGCCGAAGATATCACCAAAAACATCGCCAAAGATGTCGCTAAAGCCGCCTGCACCCGCACCGAAACCACCGCCACCAAAGCCACCGGCCTGACCATCGACACCTGCGTGCCCGAATTGGTCATAGGCAGAGCGCTTCTCTTCGACCGAGAGCACTTCATAAGCTTCGGAAACTTCCCTGAACTTTACCTCCGCGGTTTCATCACCCGGATTACGGTCAGGATGGTATTTCTGTGCCAGGCGTCGAAAGGCTTTTTTGATTTCCTTTTGGTCAGCGCTTTTATCGACACCGAGGACTTCGTAATAATCACGTTTTGCCATGAGTCCAACGGCCTCCAGATAGCCGCCTGGGCCAGATGTTCCATGAACATCTGATCATTGCCCTTTAATTCTGGTGTAAAAAATCACGGTTGAGCAAGCAAAGTAATGGAGCCAACGCTCCTCCTGCCCTTGCCCCATGTATTAATCATGAAATGGCGCGGAAGCCTAGACTCCCACGCCTTTCATGGAAAGGCCGAATCATCAGCCTTTACCAGGATGCCTACTTGCGCATCTCACTTACTTTTTCTTGTTGTCGTCGACTTCTTCGTACTCTGCATCGACAACATCGTCTTCTTTCTTGCCTTGCTGGGCCTGTTCAGCACCTTCAGCACCGCCCTGCTGCGCCTGTTCGGCATGTACTTTCTGGGCAAGACCGCTGGAGGCTTCAGTCAATGCATCAAGTTTGGACTGAATAGCTGACTGGTCATCGCCTTTAAGTGCTTCTTCAAGCTCAGAGATAGCAGATTCGATTTTTTCTTTCTCACCCGCTTCGGCTTTATCACCCGCTTCTTCCAGCGTCTTGCGAGCAGCATGAACCATGCCGTCCGCTTGGTTGCGTAGCTGAACCAGCTCTTCAAATTTCTTGTCTTCCGCCTGGTGAGCTTCAGCATCGCTAACCATCTGATCGATCTCTTCATCGCTCAGACCACCGGAAGCCTTGATGACGATGGACTGTTCCTTGTTTGTCTGCTTGTCTTTTGCAGATACGTTAAGGATACCATTGGCATCAATATCGAAAGCAACTTCGATTTGAGGTGTGCCGCGGGGTGCCGACGGAATATCGCTCAAGTCGAAACGACCAAGGGACTTGTTCTGACCCGCTTGCTTACGCTCACCCTGCAGTACGTGAATAGTCACTGCAGTCTGATTGTCTTCAGCGGTAGAGAACGTCTGTGTTTTCTTGGTCGGAATCGTTGTGTTTTTCTCGATCAGCGGGGTCATTACACCGCCCATGGTTTCGATACCCAGCGTCAGCGGAGTAACGTCGAGAAGCAGTACGTCATTAACGTCACCGCCCAGAACACCGCCCTGAATAGCCGCGCCGATAGCGACCGCTTCGTCAGGGTTTACATCCTTGCGAGCATCCTTGCCGAAGAATTCAGCCACTTTCTGCTGAACCATGGGCATACGCGTTTGACCACCGACCAGAATCACATCGTCAATACCAGAGGCAGAAAGATCTGCATCAGACAACGCCTGCTTGCAGGGTTCGAGAGAACGCTGTACCAAATCTTCAACCAGAGATTCCAGTTTTGCACGAGACACTTTCAGGTTCAGGTGCTTCGGTCCAGTGTTGTCTGCCGTAATGTAAGGCAGGTTAACATCTGTTTGCTGAGCGCTGGACAGCTCAATTTTCGCTTTTTCGGCGGCTTCTTTCAGACGCTGCATTGCCAGAGAATCACCGGAAAGATCAATACCGCTCTCTTTCTTGAATTCACTCACCAGGAAATCGATCAGTTTATTATCGAAATCTTCACCACCAAGGAAAGTATCACCGTTGGTAGAAAGTACTTCGAACTGGGTTTCGCCATCAACATCAGCCACTTCGATAATGGAGATATCGAAAGTACCACCACCCAGGTCATAGACAGCGATGGTTTTGTCACCGCGAGACTTGTCCATACCGTAGGCCAATGCGGCAGCAGTCGGCTCGTTGATAATACGTTTTACATCAAGACCCGCAATACGTCCGGCATCCTTGGTTGCCTGACGCTGAGAATCGTTAAAGTATGCAGGAACGGTAATAACGGCTTCGGTCACGGTTTCACCGAGATAATCTTCTGCCGTTTTCTTCATTTTCTTCAGTACTTCAGCACTGACCTGCGGGGGAGCCATTTTTTCGCCCTTGGCTTCAACCCACGCATCACCGTTATCCGCTTCAACAATCTGATAGGGAACGATTTTGATGTCTTTTTGTACTTCAGCATCGCCGAATTTACGACCGATCAAACGTTTTACGGCATACAGAGTGTTGGTCGGGTTGGTAACCGCCTGGCGCTTGGCCGCCTGACCTACCAGAGTCTGACCATCGTCAGTGTAGGCAACAATGGAAGGTGTGGTACGCGCACCTTCTGCATTCTCAATTACTCGGGGCGACTTACCATCCAGTACAGCTACGCAAGAGTTGGTAGTACCCAAGTCAATACCAATAATACGTCCCATGTAGAATCACCTCATGACTTGTGCTTGTGACTGAAGTCAGATACCGCGACTTCAGTCAATCGTTAATTCGTGCAATCAATTGGATTGCTTGTCTGCATACATATATAGGGGCATAAATTTCGCTTTCAAGGCCCCATAACCATCATTTTTGCCATTATGGGCAAAAAATTGGCCTTAAGGTGCCTTACTGACTGCCACCATAGCCGGTCTGATAACACGACCGTTCAGTTGATACCCTTTTTGCATTACATCCACGACAGTATTGGGCTCAACCTCGGGATTGGGCACCATAGCCATGGCTTCATGATATTCAGGATTGAAGGGCTCACCTTGCGGATCGATAATTTCCAGCCCCGCTTTCTGAAAAGCATCCTGTTGCATGTCACGCGTCATGCGAAGGCCTTCCAGATGCACATCATCCACGCCTTCCTCTTGCATGGTTTCATACGCTTTTTCCAGCGTATCAGCGACAGGCAGCAAGCCTTTGGCAAATTTTTCCAATGCGAACTTGCGGGCCTTGTCTATATCCTGCTCGGCACGGCGACGAATGTTCTGTGCTTCAGCAGCCACACGCATAGACTGATCTTTGGCCTGCGCAAGCTCACTTTCCAGCTCTTCGATACGAGCCTTCAATTCATTAGTGGAGTCATCCTCCAATTCACCATCAACGGCTTCGTCGTTATTGTTTTCAGCTTCGTTGACCTCGGGCTCTTCATGCCGAGGATCATGAGCATCATGAGTCATCTGGTTACTCCTGATAAATAAAGGGTTATGCCCTGACATATAGCAATGCTGGCTATATATCCAAAAAAACGGAACGCAAATTCCTTGCCTCATTGAATGTGCAAATCACGTTTCCCAACGCGGATCATACGAGACAGATAGAGGCAGTGATAATTCGCTTCAAAAAGCCATAGAGACAAGATGGGGCTCAAGAATTCAATCTCAAGTCAGGTAACAATATAATTTTTACTGTATATAACCACATATATAGTGTATAACCGCACCAACTACTGTATAAGTTCACATGCATTTATGGACAAAAAGCATTTTGTCCGGACCCAATACATCGATTCCAGGCAGCCGGTAGTCTCCGGATCCCGCCAGTTTCCAATTCCGGTACTTCCGGATCGGAGGTTTCATGCTCACACAGCTCACGATTCGCAATTACGTTATAGTTGATCATCTTGAACTTGATTTTCGTCAGGGAATGACAGCCATTACTGGCGAGACTGGGGCAGGAAAATCCATTCTGCTGGATGCCCTCTCGCTTTGCCTGGGTGGGCGATACGAGGCAGGCAGTGTGAAGCAAGGGAAAGAAAAAGCCGAACTGTCCGCCTGTTTTGATGTATCTCGATTACCCGCCGCACAAGCGTGGCTAAACGCGCGTGAGCTGGAAACAGATACCTGTATTCTTCGGCGTGTCATTACCACGAGCGGACGTAGCAAAGCCTGGATTAACGGCTCGCCTTGTACGTTGGCGGATCTGAAAGCCTTGAGCGACTCCCTGATCGACATCCATGCCCAGCATGCCCATCAATCCCTTCTTCGTGAACAGCAACATCAGGTATTACTGGATGAATACGCGGGAATTGGGAGCGATGTCGAAAAACTGAGCCAGATTTACCACCGGTGGTCCAAGGCACGTCAACGGCTCAAAATAGCACAGCAAACTGATAGCGAAGCCAATGCGAAACGTCAGCTTTTACGTTATCAGGTCGAAGAATTGGATGAACTTGCGCTACAAGAAGGTGAGCTTGAAGAGCTGGAGCACGAGCAAACCCGATTGGCGCATGCCGAACAGGCACAGATGCAAACACAGCAGGCCCTGAGTTTTTGTGATGATGATGAACATGGCGCGACGACCCTGATCGCTCAGGCCCGTCAGGCGTTGGAGTCTCTTCCCGAGCTCAATAATCCGGCCATTACCTCGGCGCTGGCACTTCTTTCTGAAGCGGGTATCCATCTGGATGAAGCAAGTAGTGAACTCAACCATTATTTGAATAGTGCGGAGATTGACCCCGAACGCCTTAACCAAGTGGAATCACGCTTGGCGAGTGTTCATCAAATCGCCAGAAAACATCATATCATGCCTGAAGAAATCATCTCGTTTGCTCAACAGCTCAGGGATCAACTCGCGCAGTTGGAACCGGGTGAGGAAGACCTTGAAACGCTGACACAAGAAGTACGCCAGTTAAGGGATGACTGGAGAGCCTTGGCACAAACCATCTCTCAACAGAGGTATTCACACGCAACCACGCTAGCGCAGCGCATTCAAGAGCAATTGGTCTATCTGGGTATGGAAAAATCCTGCTTTGAGGTTTCTGTCACACAACGGGATGCTGCCCACCCTGAAGGAATGGATCATGTCACTTTACTGTTCTCAGCCAACCCGGGGCAGCCGCCGCGCCCACTCAACAAGGTGGCTTCAGGAGGTGAACTTTCACGTATCAGCCTCGCCATTCAGGTGGTAGCAGCTGCCCACAGCACCATTCCAACCCTTGTTTTTGATGAGGTAGATGTTGGTATTTCTGGTGCAACTGCAGAAATAGTGGGGCAGTTACTGCGGGAGCTGGGGCAAACAGGAGCACAGCTTTTATGTATCACCCACCTCCCTCAAGTGGCGGCTCAAGCACACCAGCATCTTCACATCGAGAAGTTGAAGGATGATACAAGCACACATACCCACATGGCCCTTCTGGATGAAAGCGGTCGTGTTCGTGAGCTGGCAAGAATGCTGGGCGGGATTCATTTGTCTGAACGGACACTCGCCCATGCACACGAAATGCTGCAAGGCGCGCAGCAGCCCGCACAACATTAGGGTTCAACGGTAGAAATGAGCTCCTGAAGGCATACATCGGTACTTTCCAGCACCGTTGGCATAAGCATTCCCGCCACACTTACGAGTGATATGCTTTTAGGAGCAATACTTGACGATCACACACTTTTCAAACGTAGTGATAACTTCATGTTCTGACAGTTAGCCAACGTTTTTATTGTAAAACCGTGTAATTGATCGCCAATATTGAAAAAACAACAAACATCGAAACAACACAAAAACCGGAACAGGGAAAAGTGACGACTATTAACGTTTCCCGTTATTGCCTGGTGTATGTGGAGAACCATCCTGCCGTGTTGCCGTTGATCCCTTCGGCCGTACATAGAGAACGAGCGCATGATCAACCAGCTCATAACCCCGTTGTTCGGCTACTTCGCGCTGCCTGCGCTCTATTTCATGATCAAAAAATTCAACCACTTCCCCTGTCTCAAGACACAGCATATGGTCGTGATGATCCTCTTGGGAAAGTTCGAATACAGCATGCCCCCCGTCAAAATTATGACGCATTACCAAGCCTGCCGCTTCAAATTGGGTCAGTACTCGGTATACAGTGGCAAGACCGACATCCTCACCTGCTTCCAACAGGGAACGATAGACGTCCTCAGCACTCATATGGAGGTCTTCTTCTCGAGTAGCTTCGAGAATTTGCAGAATTTTGACTCTGGGCAGTGTTACCTTTAAACCTGCCTTACGTAATTCCTGATTTCTGTCGGCCATTAGGAAGCTCTTCGCAGTCACTGGGTATTTCGGTTATGATCGACCAACGCAAACGATATGGAAAGTCTTGGGCAAATGCAAAATTCAATTAAAATCATCACTATCTGCTGCATCGTCGGCATGTTAAGCGGCTGCAGCCTTTTCCGGGTATACAGATTCGACCAACAACAGGGGAACCTGATTACCAATAACATGGTACAGGAACTTCAGGTCGGTATGACGCGTGACCAGGTCATTTACATCCTGGGCACGCCTGTATTGGATAATCCCTTCGATTCGAACGAATGGGATTATGTCTACCGTCTGAATGCCGCTGATGGAAAAGTATATATCAAACGCTTATCAATCACCTTCCAAAATAATCGGGTTAGCAATATTTTGAAATCCGGTGATTTCGAAAAGACCCCGGTCGCTAAAAAAATGGGAGGACCCGCTACCGCCACTCCCTCTCACCAGGGGACTACAGGCCAGCTTTCAGGCAACTAGAAGCGAATGCCTACAAGTTAAGCGTTTACTCGCTGCCCGACATGCCTAATCAGACGACAATCTGTTTGGGCATGTTGGCATTTAGTCCTTTCTCGTACCAGCTCATACCTGCTTAGAAAGGCAGGCTAATGGCCTGCTCTGGCCCGCCGTGCAGCCTTGGGGTCCACTTTCAGAGGAGCGTATGCTTCAATTCGATCCCCATCTACCAGTACGTGATCTTCCGGTGATTTGATGCGCTGACCAAAAATTCCAAGAGGGGCTTCGCTCAGCCATTCGAAGGAGTTCTGGTTCTCATCAAGATTCAACAGAAACTGCTGATATGCCTGTTGAACTGTTGTGCCCGCCGCTACTTGCATTGCTATCAGGCACGAATGCCCATCCGATACATATGCGATTTCAATGCTAATGATGTTGGCAAAATCGTTATTGATATCAGCGCCCATACACCTGATCCGCGCGTTTGGTAAACGCATCGACCAACTGACCGGCCACCTGTCCAAACAATTGCCCGAAAGCCATCCCAATCAATCGGTTGGAAAAATCAAATTCCATGGTCAGGTTTGTACGACAGCTATTTTCACCCAGTTCTTCAAACAGCCAATGTCCGACAAGGCTTTTGAAAGGACCTTTAACAAGGGAAATATCAATACGATTAGGCGCATGCAGCTCATTACGTGTGGACATACTCTGCTTGATTCCGCCTTTCGACAGGGTCATTTCTCCAATAAGATACTCATCCGTATGCTCCAGGAGACGCGCTTCACGGCAACCTGGCAAAAATTGCGGATAACTTTCAAAATCATTGATCAAATCAAACATCTGCTGGCAAGAGTGTTTTACCAACGCAGATTTTTTTACTGTAGGCATGCGCCCTCCCGTACCAACACGAGGTGAATATATACTTAAATTTCACCCCGTTACAGATTCAAAGGTACAATGATACCATGCTGCGCACAGTAAACTTACTTTGGGTTATCAATTACTCTGGTAAATTTCATCAATTCTACATAGTCGAGTAATACCCTCGCCTTTATATCAGGAACACTTCATGGGCAAAAAGAAAGGCCAGGCGCCGGGCAATAATCTGATTGCCCAGAATCGCAAGGCAAGACACGAATATCACATTGAAGAAACGTTCGAAGCGGGACTTTCCCTTTCCGGATGGGAAGTAAAAAGCCTACGTGCCGGCAAAGGGCAGCTGACAGACACCTATGTCCTTGTTAAAAATGGCGAAGCCTGGTTGTTGGGCTCACATATCACGCCATTAAATACTACCAGTACACATAGCGTGGCTGAACCGGATAGAACCCGTAAACTGCTTCTACACAAGAAAGAGATCGCGCGAATCTTTTCCCGTACACAGGATAAGGGCCACAGCTGCGTACCTCTGCGATTGTTCTGGAAAGGACACTTGGTCAAGTGTGAAATTGCATTGGTCGTTGGGAAAAAATTGCACGACAAGCGTGCAACTGAAAAAACACGGGACTGGGAACGTCAACGCGCACGCATCATGCGTGATAATCGATGATTCACTTTACATAAAACCACTGGCGAGGTTAAGCCCGCGCTAAGCGAAAGTCCATAAAGGTTATTGTTAATCATATGGGCGATCTGTTATCCTCGCTCTACTCTTTGGGGGCGTTCTGGATTCGACGCTGGTGGCAAATCCCAAGGTGCATGCCGAGAGCGTAACGTATCTCGTAAATAAAACGTTGCAATTTAAATAGTCGCAAACGACGAAAACTATGCTCAGGAAGGTGCTCTGGCTGCGTAAGCTAGCTTGACACTTGTTCCACCCCGAAGCGATGTGCCCATTCATCGCGGACGGGCATGAGTCACGATTGATGGGACCGCGCGCAAGGGTGTCCTCTCCTTGTTGCGTTAAACTTTAGAGGGATCGCGTTAACGAATCCTGCCCGTTGGAGTCGTTGATGCTAAATTAAAAAACGGATCTAAGCATGTAGAGCCGACGGAGGAGTACCGGCGGACGCGGGTTCAATTCCCGCCGCCTCCACCAAATTGTAAAAGCCCAGCACCTCAGTGTTGGGCTTTTTTGTGCTTCAAAATCAAGGAGTTAGTCCAAACTTGATGGGTAAAAACCCAAAGGCAAAATGATCAAATATTAGACAACAAGGCATAAAATGGTCACAGCAAGGCATGGTTTGGTCACACTTTTGGTCACACTATGGGATAAGTAAATTCAAGGTTAATCCTGACCATTTATGAAATTCCACTTGTCCTCGATAGCTACAGATATTTCATCCAGAAAATAACGAATTAGGTAAACACCTTCACGATAGCCGTCTTCAGCAGAGATATAAAACTCCGAAGGCATGGTGGCAAGAAGCGAATACCTGACGAGATCAAGCTGACCTTTGAGTATCCAATAGTCACGTTCCTTGAAACCTTCCCGCTCGAAAAGAACAACATCAGCGCGCTGAGAAAGATGTTTTAAAAAGGCATGTAGTGTCGTATCAAAATATTACTGATCCAAAATAGGCCGCACGCGCGGTAAAAAATATTGAATACAGACCGCCAAAAGCAACGAGCAAGAAGCACATCTAAAATTGCACGGAAAAATTTTCAAAATTTCGCACCGAAGGCGCGCGAACGCTAAGCAAAAATTTTGCGTGCATGGAAAACACTAGCGCGGAGGGACAACTGCGCAAAAATTGTGTGCAAGATAGAAACTAGTGCGACCATCAGGCATGCAACATGAAGTGGGAAAGGTAGCGGGTACGCATAAATCATTCCCAGAAGCGCGTATAGAGCTGCTGTAGTTTTAGTCTATAAACGTGAAAACTCTTGCGCATGTACGTCAACGACCGAAACCAAAACATTCGAAGAGCTGGCATCACGAATCCGGGATGAACAAAAGCGTAGCGGCGTCGGGGTTATTTATTACAATCAACAAGCAGACGGCGAAATAGGCATGCTTTTGATATATACAAAGGATGTAACGAGTAATATTCCGAGCCACATATTGAACGCGATCATAGAGGAAATAGAAAAATGACTGACGAAAAAGATACGATGACCGGTGAAGAGCTAGGCGAAATGCTCCTCAAGTCTGTCAAGGAAATGAAAGCGGGCAAAATCGCCCGTGTAACGCATGTAGATGTAGCCACGGCAACCAAAGCACGCCAAAGGGTTGGAGCATCGCAAAAAGATTTCGCGCATATGTTAGGCGTCAGCGTAAGAACCTTGCAAGAGTGGGAACAAGGCAGGCGCGAACCGACAGGTGCCGCTCAAACCCTCCTAAAGGTAGCAGTGAAGCATCCGGATGCATTGCGAGATATTTCGTAGCTACTCCTCAGACTGGAGGAATGAAATATTATGAACAGTGAAGACTATGATGATGCGCCTGACATGACCCAGTATGAACGGCCGGAACCGGACGCAAGCCAAATGCTAAAAATGACACGTGCCCATCTGGGAATGAGTCAGGCAACAGCTGCCAGATTACTCAATGTGCCGAAATCAACCCTTCAGGGATGGGAGCAGCGCCGGTTTTCTCCTGACGGGGCATCCAGCGCGCTCATTATGCTGTTGTACCAATACCCCGATCAGATTAGTGAAATGCTAAAGGGAAATCTGACGGCCTGAGTTTTTAAGCAAGCAACCGCTTCCCTCCCGTTGAATTTCCATTGAAGTAACTCGTTCATTGGACAATACAGAACAAGCCCCAGATACACCGTAAAATTATCAATGATTTAAAATATAATCCTTTGAACCATATTTTCTATATAATCGATACGATAGCCAGTAAAAAAAAGCAAACATAATCATAGGCTTGATATTTACAAATGAAAAATCCGATCTATTAAAAAATAATTCAAAAAAGTTAAACGAGAGGGATATAAAAAATAGAGTTGCAAATATAAAGACAGGAATTTTCAAGATTTTTTTTGACATCAGATGAGTCCCCTAAACATCTTTTAAGTAACGGAATATTAACTACGCCTGTGTTCACTCAAGAAATGTAAATATGCTTATAATGCCTCATACATACTGACACCTACCACCGCCAAGGATCCTGCACCACCAACCACTTACCGCTAGCCGAAGCTCCTCTGTTGGTAGCGAAGGCGATTTCTATTCTTAACGCGCTAAAAACAGTTACGCCACTGCCTTAATCAACGAATGTATTTTCAGTTTCACGAACAATGGATCGACCAGATATCAGTTCAACCTCAGCCGGAGTGAGTCACTTCGTAAAACATCCCACTAAATATTATTACTCATTCTGTAGATAAGAGTAATTCAATTCTTATCCCCCTCTCAAGAGCAACATGTCTGAAAATTGAAGATATTAAAAACAGGACTACCATACCCTATTTTTATGAATTTTAAAAAAGCAACAATAAGAACTGTGCAACCAACAACCAGCAGGGAATTCAGCATCCCCTGCCCTTATCATTCAGTTTTTATTACGTGAGTGCATTTGACTCTTGAGTAACCAGGACAATTGGCTCTTCAACGAAGCGAATGCCAACTTGCCACCCAATAAAGCAAAACCACTTCCCGAGACCATGTTTATCTCTTCGAGAGTTAGCTCACGGAGAGATGCGGGAAGATTGCTTTCAGATGTTTTTGCCGTTTTCTCGACAGTTTTCATAACACCTACTCAATTGATTTTGAAGGAAAAACTACGCGCATAGATATAATGATTCCATGCAAAAATAGTAAATTGATTTTGCTAATCAAGACTGGCAGACGTAATAGCGGGTTATTCAAAACGGGAAGAAAAGTAGAAAGTCTGTTTCCAAGCTTAAAATGCAGAGGTGTAGATTGATGCCGATTGTATGGAGAGGTATTCTTCGCTTCGCAGCAATACCCTGTTGCTGCTGGTTGTGGAAGCCCGAAACCTGTGAATCATCCCCAATTTTTCTGCCGTATTTTTACGGCAGTTTTTTATGGCGGCTTTATGCAGTCGAGTTTTCTCGACCGGTGATCACAGCTACCGGCATTCCACACTGCGTTGAGCCGCCACCATAATAAAATGAAAAGCATTGGTTCGACATCATCCCGCCAAGTGGTATTTCGGTAATACTACCTCTACCTGCGTCCTGACTCCCACAGTACCCAACAAGCGGCATCAGGCTTTTGATTAATTGCTTTAACTTCAATAAATATCCTCTTATCAAGTGGTTACACATCGTCCATTCCTATTACTTCTTTTAAACTAATAATGATCATTCAGTATTGTTTAAGTCTTTGGCGCTAAAATACTCACCTAGGAAACTGCTCACTACAACGTGAGCCCGCTTTTATTTTTCCCCAATTCATCGATAACAAACATACACAGCGCCAGATGTTCTCCAAAGAGCTCGGCTACCGTGTTTCTATATTCAAGGCAAGAAATAAAGGGAGCGAGAGTCTTATCATGATCACCATTACCCGTTGGCTCGGGTTGCTACTGTCAAAATCACTTTCCTTCATATTGCTGGATAGATTGAAGCATATGAAGACACAAAGCTTATGGATGATCATTACGGGCTTGGCGGGTGCAGTTGTATGGCAATCCTTAAACTTGAATGAACAAAAACAGCTTATGACGCTACTGACAGCCCGTAATATTGAAGCGACGGCTCAATGGACACATCAAGTGCTTGCACTGGAACGTCAACGTCACGCGCTTGCCAATACTATTGACCAACGTTTTCTTGAGGAAGAACACCATGCGGAAACTCGTATACGCGCTACTATTGATCGTTTGCATCGGGACGCTCTGCAGCTGCGCCAGCAACCCGCCCTCCCTACATCGGGAGATGCCAATCATCCCGCTTCCACAAATGATCATGCAGTCACAATCCGAGGACTTCTCCCTGAAGATGCAGAATTTCTTGTTCGGTTCGCCGCCGACGCTGACAGCCGAGTCCGACAGCTAACACAATGTCAGGATTATCTTCGAGCTTTATCGAACGAAAAAATACCAAACCTACCCCAGAACCCAAATGATGTATTCCATTAACCGCCCATGAAAATATAAAGAAGTCTTCCTACCGCCTCGGCAATAACATCTATAGATGTATATCTTACTCAGGAAGCAAGATACGAGCTATTTCATGTGCATCCGTTGCCCCCTAGGCCTCGCCTCATTCTACGCGCTCAATAAAAGCGAACGACTCAGATAAAAATGAGGCTCATCCAATGCCAACACTAACGGCCATTCTATCGCTGGTTCGATGCCGTCTGGTCACTGTGTCCTCGACTTTATCGGCACCTTCGTATTTGGGATTGTTTTCCAATATCTGCCCAAGTGTGAAATAACTTCCCCCAGGAGTCGCACCTAAACCCTGGTGGATGCATGAAGGGGCCGATATCCTGTCAGTCATTTTTTATCAAATCGGCATGTACCTATGGATGTTAATTTGCATCTATGGTGTTCACATGAAGCTAAATGTGTTTTGCATTTCATACTGGTTCATCATGCAGATTGCCATGCTGGCCAGTTTTGTTACGGCTTACCCAACGAATGTCATACTTACCAAACTTGGTATCAAAGAAGCCGTGTAACCCTATGACGTTACAATGGCGTCGACCTCGCTCGTTGATACGTCGCAAGAAGATTGGAATTAGCGCCACCTTGCTGGCTCACTCCCCCAAAAGAATCACCCACCTTGCGCGTATTGTTTAAAAAATAGGCCTTTCACAGATTCGCATAATGTCTGTTTAGCCGTGCATCCTATCGCTTCGATAATGTATTCCCCTCATATCTTGTACATCCATAACGTTTTTTGAATAACGAACTCTTAAATGGGGCTTAAAAAATACTCAATTGATAATTGTTATCATTATCAATTGAGTTTACTATTTGCACGTTGCTTACACTTTTGGACATTAACCATTTCCGGGAACCGAAATAACAATGAAAAATGCTGCCTCACTTTGGGTGAAGCCTGCTATCACACTTGTTTGCACGGGAAGTCTATGTTTCCCCTACCAGCTCTATGCAGCGACTATCACCACCTCTACAGTGCATAATGCAAATGCGCCGGATCAGAAAATAGCGTCAGCGGCACCCGCCAAGCCAGTCCCCGCCACAACGCAACAATTGGCTACTGTCAAAGTTGTAGGGGATTGGTTGAGTGCTGCCAGAGCCGATAATGTTTTTAATAGTCCTGGGGCCAGGGATGTACTGGATCACAACCAGCTAGAACGTGTAGGAGTGACGTCCACTTCTGATGCGCTTAATAGAATTCCAGGGGTTTTTTCACCGGGCCCAAACGGGACTGGGGATGACGATCTTGCGTTGAATTTCGGGATTCGCGGGCTGAACCCACGCTTATCAACCGAATCTACGGTATTGATGGACGGTATTCCGGTACCGTACGCTCCTTATGGCCAACCACAGTTATCGGTGGCTCCCATCTCGTTGGGGAATATGCAGGCTGTGGATGTTATCCGTGGAGGGGGATCTGTACGTTACGGTCCACAAAATGTCGGTGGAATTGTAAACTTCGTAACACGCGCCATTCCCAAGAAGAAATTCGCATCCGATATTAATTATCATGTTGAAAACAGCCCCTCTTCCAGTCATGGCCTCAAAAATACGATGAGTTTGCTGGCAGGTGGTACCGCCAGTAATGGTTTTGGCGCGGCTCTCCTTTACAGTGGTACACGTGGCAGTGACTTCCGTGAGCACAGCCGTACCAGTCATCTGGATGACACCATGCTGAAGCTGAACTATCAGCTGGATAAACGTAATCGTTTTCACGCCATTGCACAGTATTACGATGGTAAAGGGGAGATGCCCGGAGGGTTAACGCGCGCGCAATACAACCAAAATCGCTATCAATCCAAACGCCCACGCGATGTGTTCTGGGCACGACGGACACTGGTCAGTGGCGGATATGACTTCACCGGTGAAGCAGACAAGTTCAACGTGGATTATTTCTTCACTAAAACACTGCGTAGCGGTTTTCTTGATCAGAAAGGATTTACGTCTCTTTCACCCCGTTACTACTGGGTACGCGGTATTCAGTCCCAATATTCACACGAATTTGACTTGGGACCGGTCCACGACCGCTTCACAATGGGTTATCGCTACATTAATGAGTCGAACCACGAGCTTCGCTATCGCGAGCAATTCGCCGCACACAAACTGCCCACCACGCAAAGTAGAAACGACCGTAATGCTGGCGGCGGCACACGTGCGAATGCGTTTTATGCAGACAATGAATTTGACATAGGTCGTTGGACCATTACCCCGGGCGTGCGTTTTGAGGATATTCACACGCGCCAAACCAATTATCTCAGCAAGAAGAAATTCAAGGGTAATTACACTACAACATTACCTGCTCTCTTTGTGATGTATCACGTGCTGCCCAGCTGGAATATCTATGCGAATACGGAAGGCTCGTTCAGTAGTGTGCAGTATAGCCAAATGCCCAATCGGGTGGCATCAGGAACGGTCAAGCCAGAAAAAGCACGCACATGGGAATTGGGCACCCACTTCGATAATGGGATTGTACAGGCGCAACTGGATACGTTCCTGATTAACTTCAAGGATCAATATCAAAGTAATCAAATCGATAATACGGTATATGCACAGGGTAAAACCCGTCATCATGGGGTAGAAGGGTCCATTAATTACCGATTGGCAGCTCTTGCCCCCGCACTGCGTAACTTCAATGTTTACGCCAATATGGCGTGGATCGATGCAAAAATTCGTGAGGCAGGGCCTAACAAAGGAAACCGAGTGCCGTTCTCTTCAAAACTCAAAGGGCTGGTAGGTGTAGGCTACACCTACAAGGGCTGGCAGGCTAATCTGGAGTCACAATTCCAGACAGCTCAGTCTGCAGACAACAAGAATACGAGAAAAGAAAGCGCCGATGGTAGTACGGGCCGCATTCCCGGTTTTGCCATTTGGAATGTGACGGGGAATTACGATTTCGGGCCAGATACCGACCATCTCAAGGTTGGAGTGGGCGTTAAAAACGTCTTCAACCGACATGACTTTACGCGCTCGTACAATGATAACAACCGTGGTATCTATGCAGGGTTGCCACGTACCTTCTTTGCTCAAGTCTCGGCTTCCTTGTGAAACATGCAAGCAATCAATAATGCGCTTGTCATCATGTAAGCCTTAAAGAAACCCGTCTGTATTAAGACGGGTTTTTCTCGTCCCCAGCTCCCAACCTGCTTTCTTACATGCTTTTTACAGACTTTATCGCTTTTGTATAAGCCCCGTTACTTGTTGCCATTTCCCCAGTTGTATTGGAAGAGCGGTCGCACACCGTCCTGCATATGGTTCCGATCAAGGCAATTCTGATAGGTAGCGTGCTGAATCTGAGCATTGCTGGAGAACTGTTCAGCCGTTTGACTGCACTGGCTAATCACTTGCTGGTAATTACTGGCATTATTATCAGAAGCACAGCCAGCTACCAGTCCAACAATCAGCGTAGCGAGAATTATTTTATACATTGTCTTTTACCTGAAAAGATCACGGATTATTAGCATAGCACTTTGCAAGGCTTATCGAGGATTATTTGATTTGACGCTCAATCCCACCATGCTTGATAAAAAGTTTGCCCTCTTATTTCCTTTTCTACACTATTAAACAAGAATTAAATGTTGATAGAAAAATAAAGGGAGATTATTCAAAAATGCCTACCATTGCCCTTCGCAACAAAAAAAAGTTCTCCCCGAAAATGAAAGTCTTTATAGGAGCGCTATCAAGCATGGCAATGCTATGTATCGGCGTCACCAGTGCTCAGGCAAACACTACTCAGAAAGGCGAGATTAGGGGTGAACCAGCGGAACCAAATGCAACGACAGTGTCACATCATCATTTACAACCCACGTTGAGTTATATTTCAGAGTGGGCCGATGCATCAGGAGCAACACATTTTACACATTGCAGAATAGAGAATGAGAAATTCAAGAGCTATGCGCCACCCGCAGCGCCTCAATGGATAGGGGTATCTCCCGATAAAATAGAGAGTATTTCCTATGCGGCATTGCCCGTTGGTTATGAAGGTTCCTGGCACCATGCGCCAAGCCCTCAGTGGGTGATTACACTTGCCGGTAGATGGTCAGTCGAAACAACAGATGGGAAGCGTTTTGTGCAAGGGCCCGGGGAAATGCAGTTCAATGATGACTCCAACTCACATCCACGACAGGATGATGCTCACGTTGGGCATGTGTCCAAAACTGTTGGCAACGTTCCCAACGAGCAGCTTATTATCAAACTAAAACCCGGAACACGCCTTCATCAGAAAGGTCACTGTGTTTACTAATTCATGGAAAGATATTGATATTCGATCAGAGATCATCATTATTCATGAACGGTTCCGGTTACCCGTATCATCATGTTGTCGAAAAGATCGGAAAGAATGGCACGCTGCTTTCTAAATGATAAAAGTTGATACCAGAAGTTATCGAAAAGCGAGTGGTGGCATTTATAACGACCTTGAGCAACGATACAAAATGGAAGGAAACAAGGCTCCAGGGAAAAGGAGCCTTGCTGTCTGTGACTCAACTCATTAAAACGTCACACTTCCTGTTAAGCGGAAAGTCCTGCCCTGTCCATACGCGACACGGGTAGAGCCCCCTGAGCTGGCAAAATAGTTTTTATTGGTCAGGTTCACCGCATTGATCTGGAAGGATGTCTGGCGCCCAAGCAGATGGGTGGAGCTCCAGCCAACAAAGGCATCTGCCGTTACATAGCCGGGCAGAGAAAACGAGTGATTGTCATCACCAGCTCGGCGCCCTACATAACGCACGCCTGATCCAATATTCAGCTGACCACCCCATACCTGCGTCGGCACGCGATACGAGAGGAATGCACCCGCTTGGTTTTTGGGCACGTTCTGGAAGCTGTTACCTTCGTCCTCGGCCCCACCGTCTTTACGAATATTCGTATGGGTGTAGGCATAATCGGCCAGAATGCTCCAGTTCTTGCTGATACGGCCTGTCAGGCTCCATTCAATGCCTGAAGAAGCACGTTCACCTGAAATATGTTCGCCCAAACCATCACTATCCTGCGCTACCACATTTTTCTTCACGATGTGGTAGAAAGCCAATTGAGACTGCCAGTTTTCGTTCTGATACTTGATGCCCAGTTCACCCTGACGCCCAGTAGATGGTTTATAACTGCCATGAAAGTCTGAGGTCACTTGGTTCGGTGAGAACGATGTCGAATAGTTACCATATAGCGAAATCTCAGGCGTCCATTTATACACCACACCAATAAATGGCAAGAGCTTCGACTTGCTCGCGTTGGTATGGGTACGATAAGACATGTCAGGGCCATCATCTTGCCCGGTATTTTCATACAGGTGCTGATAACGTATGCCCGGCGCGACAATCCATTGATCATTCAGGTAGATATTGTCTTTTGCATAGACGGATTCACCCGTGGATTTCACATAGGTACCGCTATTACTGGCAGGTATCGCAAAGGAGCGTAATGCATCATATGAATACATACCCGCCGTTTTCCATCCACTATTCAGAAAATCATCGGAATGCGTGATGGCATGCTGATAATCAGCCCCCAGCAGGATATCGTTACGGATTCCCACAAGATGTTGCGTCGTCATGTAATCCAGCGCGAAATAGCTGTTACTGCGCGGTGAGTGAACCTGCCGGCGAAAACGCTGTTGCTGCTTGCCCTTGTTGATGCGGCTATCGATCTGGTTATCCTTGTGCTCATCATTGTTCCAGGCGGCGGTAAAACGTATGCGATTAGCATCATCGAAGCGGTATTCTGTCTGCGAGGTCACTGATTGTCGGATACCATAAGAGTTCACCCCCTTGGCATCAATACGATGGAAGCGACTACCCCAATAACCATTACCGTTCCATACTGAACCACGATCCAGCGGTTCATCGTAATTCAGGTATTGGTATTCCAATACTGAAGAGAGTTTCTTCCCGACATATGAAATGGAAGGGGCGAACAGTTTATTATTGGTATGACCATATTCGCGCCAATATCCTTCATGGTTTCGTTCCCCAATGACACGATACGCGAATCCTGAATTCCCCATCGGACCTGTCGTGTCAAAACTACCGTCTCCCCCACCATGATTGGTAACGTTTCCGGAAAGGATCGTCTGTTGATGAAAAAGGGGTTTTTTAGTGATGATGTTAATCACCCCACCTGGTTCACCCATGCCATATAGAAGCGAAGCGGGGCCTTTTAGCACTTCCACACGTTCTGTGGTCACCGCATCGAAACTCCGCGTTACCGGTTGCCGGACACCATCCATCAGGATACCGCCATCACCGATTTCACCAAATCCACGACGCAACAAACCATCCTGAGTACCGCCGAAGTTATTACCAACAGCCACACCCGGGATGTAGTTCACCGCATCATCCAATGTTTGAGGTTGCAAATCCTGTATCTGCTGATGCGTGACGGTATTAGTCGTTTGCGCCTGATCGAGATTACTGGTGGGCAACATATCTGCGGTAGAACTATATGTAGTGCCATAGTTATTTTCACCGGAAACTCGATGAGACCCAACAACTTCGACCGTACTCAATCGTGTTTGTCTTTGAGGTATCGGTGTGGTGGCAGTTTTTGCAGGTGCAGCCGATGCTGTGGGAGCTGCAACAGGTTTACTATCCGTTGGTATGTTGTTTGTTTGCATACTATTCGTTTGCTGGGCCATCACTGATGAAACACTGACTACACCGCCCAAAAGGCCCGCTGAAAATAAAGCAGCCTGCTTTGAAACCGATTTCATATCCACGAGCTTTCATTCCCTTGATTTTACTGTATGTGCTACCTATTCCACGCCAAGAGTGCTGGGTCTTACGCGATAGGATTTATTTTTCGTTTTTACTCTTCACGCACCTTTGTCACGAACATAGGCGCAAAGGAAAATAATCAAAGTATTGCTGAAGATGAAATATCATTTAAATGATAATCATTGTCAACTGCATTTTTATTGCATATAGGCAAGAAAGCAATTCGCCAAAATACAATAAACACACTTGAAACTTGTCCGTTCAAAGCAGGATGGTGTGTACTGGAAAGCAAATATTCATTCCAATGCAGCTCAATCCCATGCGGAAGAGGGCATAGCGATGTTGGCCCATCATAAATAAAACAGGAGTGATATCTGGCAGTCGTTACATCCTTCGTTATAATAGGGGGCTTGCTGTTTTAACCAGAAATCCCACGCATAATGTGCAGTTTTTCAACGGATACCTATAATTCATGGTATTGCTGGAATGTGGTTCGTTGCTCGACGAACACGGAAAATCATGGCAGGCACAGTATTTTTGTGTCTGTACCCTATCCGGTTCTGTTAATAATTACTTTCAACATCAACAGCTTCCGAATAAACGGGATAGGTAAAATTTCAAACAAAATCCAATTACCCTTATTAGGAAATCTTTATGTCCGCACCTGAGCAAAACAGTGCCCGGCCACTGATTTTAGGACTGGCCCTTGGCGGATTCGCGCTGGGGTGCACCGAATTCGCTTCGATGTCATTGGTCCCTTTTTTTTCCGCCTCTTTAGGCGTGAATGCAGCACAAGCCGCGGATGCGATCTCTGCTTATGCACTAGGGGTATTGATTGGTGCCCCCATACTCTCCATCTTGAGTGTGAAATATCCACGGCGTTCTATCCTGATCGCGTTAATGATCGCTTTTGCGTTATTCAACCTGTTCTCAGCGCTGGCTCCCAATTTTGATCTGATGGTGTTGTCTCGTTTTTTATGTGGCCTCCCCCATGGTGCCTACTTCGGTGTAGCAGCACTCGCTGCGGCTGCAGAAGTGCCATCAAAGCAACGAAGCAAAGCCATTTCGCGTGTTATGTTGGGCCTCACCATCGCTACCATCGGTGGCGTCCCCGCCGCTAACCTGATGGGGCAAACCATTGGGTGGCGCTGGTGCTATTTCGTAGTCATCCTGTTAGCTTTGGGCACGGCATATGCTGTCTGGCGTAATGCCCCGCACGACAAACCTGACCCCGATGCCAAACCAACGCGAGAACTGACTGCATTGAAAAACCCTCAAGTGCTCTTGAGTCTTGCCACCTGTGCCGTAGGATTTGGTGGATTTTTTGCGGTGTATACCTATATTGCCTCAGCCGTTCAAAATGACATGCATGCCTCTGTGATACTGGCTCCCTTCGCACTGGCCGCAATCGGCGCAGGCATGACTCTGGGGGCATTATTGGTGGGTTCTATCAGCACACGACACCAAACGCCTGCCATATTCGGCTTCCTTACGCTCTCGCTAGTGGCTTTGCTGCTCTATCATGCATCAGCCAGCCACATCGCCACTTACCTCATCGATCTGCTGGTCATCGGTATTAGCGGGGGAGTCACTGTATTGTTGCAGACACGCCTATTGGATGTTTCCGGTAAGGCACAGCGATTGGCCTCAGCATTGAACCAGTCAGCCTTTAACCTTGCCAATGCACTTGGGCCATGGCTCGCTGCAATCTTCATTTATCGCGGGTATGGTTTTTTGTCTGCAGGGTATGTAGGGGCAGCGCTCTCTCTAGGCGGTATTATCATGTTTGCGTTGACTTCCATGCACTATCGGAAGAATGCAGTGCATTATCAGGGTTGAACCTTGATACAAACCACTATACGGTCACGAGTACGACTTGTTTCAGTTCACCCACGAAATATGGGATATTTTCCATGAAAAAAGTTATTTCTCTGTTGTTCGCCAGTGCATGTGTTGTTGCTACACTTCCCCCCGCTGCCAATGCTGATAGTCTTCTTTCTCAAGGGAAATCACTGCTGAGTCAATCTTCGTCCAACAGTACCAGTACGAGCACTAACTCAGCTGCAGAAAGTGCCCTCAATGGATCATCATCCCTTAGCATCAAACAACAAGCGCAGGCACTGGAGAAAAAATACGGCAGCAAAGCCCTGGAAAAAGCTGAAAACTCCAAGGCAGGCAAAAAAGTGACTGAATACCTTGAACAACAGGCTAAAAAACGTGCGGAAAGCAGCGCTAAAAGCTCAATAGAAAGTGGCCTGAAAAGCCGTGCATCCAGTCTGCTAAATTAATGGGGCAATTGACCAAGCGCTGCTAAATAGTAATGTAAAGCAGAATGCCATCAGCAAGATCTTTGGAATTGATGCCATACCGTTCTTGGTAATTAATCAAGCTCAGCCCTCAGCGCTGGGCTTTTTATTTTAGAAAACTTGTTATCCAGATAGGGCAGCGTTACTGGCTATCTGCTGTTTGATGATTCCTGGAATGCGCATGGCGAAGCACCATATAGCCACCCACACCCGCAATAAAAGAACCAAGCAGTATGCCAATTTTTGCCTCTGAAATGGCTGCTGCCTGCTGAAAAGCCAGCAGGGAAATGAAAAGACTCATGGTGAAGCCTATCCCACACAGGATACAAACACCCAATAACTGTTGCTGATTGGCACCATATGGGAAAGCCACCCATCGTGTTTTCACAAGCGCATTCACCACGCCAAAGATGCCAAGAGTTTTACCCACCACAAGTCCGCAAGTCACTCCTAGAGTAACTGGGGAGACAAGGACACTTGAACTGACACCCACGAGGCTCACCCCTGCATTGGCAAGCGCGAAAACCGGCAATATAAAAAAAGAGGTTGGCTGGGAAAGTAGATGCTCCAGGCGGTGCAACGGTGAGGTGCGGGGTGCCTGTTGGGAGCGACTCAGAGGAATCGTTAATGCCAAAAGAACCCCCGCCAGTGTCGGATGAATCCCGGAGCCATAGATCATGCACCAAAGCACTCCCCCCAACAGCAAGTAGGGCCATAGGGGTCGGATACCAACCAGATTACAAAGACACAGACAAATGAATATCACCAGCGCGCCCACCAAATCCAACACATTGACATGGGGGGTATAGAAGAGCCCGATGACCAATACGGCCCCAAGATCATCAATAATGGCGAGCGCTGTCAGAAAGAGCTTGAGCGAGCGAGGTACTCGACTACCCAATAAGGAGACGATACCCAGGGAAAACGCGATATCCGTCGCCGAGGGTATAGCCCATCCTTGCGCACTGCCGTGCCCCCAATTGAAAGCAACGAAGATCAAGGCAGGAACGGCCATTCCCGCAAGAGCCGCAATCCCGGGTAAGAGTCGTTTGGCCCAGGAAGCCAATTCACCCACGACCATTTCACGCTTGATTTCGAGTCCTACTACCAGAAAAAAAACTGACATCAGGACATCGTTGACCCAGCCTTCAAGCGAAAGAGGCCCCAAATTCGCATGTAACAGGGAAGTGTACGTAGTTCCCAAGCGTGAGTTGGCAATCACCAAAGCAACAAGGCTCAGGATAATGAGCACAATACCGGGGGCAGACTCACGCTTGAAGAACGAGGGGGGAAACAAAGACGACATACAAGCCTTCCTTTTATTTGAAAACGAGGCAAAGTCAGTACTTTGCAACATGTCTCCGTCATTAAGGAAAACCTTAAGCGCACGCAGCACACGCTCATGACAATAACGTCATTTCCATTATTTTAACGAGTGACGAATAAGGAGAGAAGAAAAAGCGAACGCTCAGAAACTGTTTTTAAGTATCGATATAGGAAATAACTCAAGATGGACACAACTTCGTATGGGTGGTACCAAAACGGTGTTGCAACGTTCACTTTTAAACGTTCACTTTAAAGTACTGACGCAACACCGCTTCTCAAAATACGCCCTTTACCTCAATGCACCTTCGATAGCAGAAACAATCTCAGGCGCCTGTGGATCAAAATCAGGGGCAAAACGAGCCACGAGTTCATGATCACGATTCAGTAAAAACTTCTCAAAGTTCCAGCTCACCTCATTTTCGCTGTCACCGATCAACCCTTTATCGACCATTTTCTGACGGAAACCACTCCCGGGTGCCCATTCCTTGGTGGGTTTGGCGTCTGTCAAGGCACGATACAAGGGGGTTTTATCTGCTCCCGTCACGGTCACTTTAGCGAACATGGGGAAATCAACACCAAAGGTGCCACGACAAAATGCCTGTATTTCCTCATTACTGCCAGGTTCCTGACCAAGAAAATCATTAGCCGGAAAGCCCAACACTTCCAGACCTTGATCCTTGTACTTCGAATAAAGAGCCTCAAGTCCTTCATATTGAGAGGTGAGCCCGCACTTGGATGCCACATTGACAATCAACAGTGCCTTGCCCTTGAACGCTGCCAAGGTGGTTGTTGAGCCATCAATCCGCTTTAGCTCGATGGAATCAAACGTTGACATGATGATACTCCTGTAATTGAAAGCCGCTATACGAGACGCGATTCAGCAAGAAGATCGCCATCCAGCGTCAATTTTACCTGCTGATTACGCGCCAGTTTACCCACCCCTTTCGGTGTACCCGTCAAAACAATATCCCCCGGTTCCAGAGTGAAATAGTGGCTCATATAAGCCAGCTGCGCAGGCACCGTGAAAAGCATCTCGTTTGTTTTGCCATGCTGCCGAATCTCTCCATTGATTTCCAGTGTAAATTCATGCCACTGATTCTGACTGAAAAAAGCATTTGGCTCCGAGAGGGGGATAAATGGAGTAACGGGGCAGGAATGGTCAAACGCCTTGGCTATTTCCCATGGGTGACCTTTGGCTTTGAGTTCACTCTGTTTATCACGGAGAGTGAGATCAAGGGCCAGCCCGATGCCCTGAATGGCAGAAAGCGTTTCACTTTCCTCGGCATTGGTGAGGGATCTACCTATAAGCACCGCAAGCTCTGCCTCATAATGAATCTCCCCCAAATCAAACCGCAGGGCTGTCTCGTGATCCAGCGAGCAGGCACTCGTACCCGGTTTGATAAATACCAGAGGTTGCGAAGGTATGGGGTTATCAAGCTCAGCAGCATGTTCTGCGTAGTTCCGACCAATACAGACAATTTTTCCTGAGGGTTGTGTTAGTGCTTTCCCGCTCTTCCAATGGGCATAAAAAGCCACTCGGTCTCTCCCTTTTCTATGCCATGCTTTTTTTGCATGGGTCGTATTCAAAAATATTACGCACCTCAACACCACCCGTTTTTGAACGAAAAATCTTTATTTTTCAGTCATATAAACAGCACACAAATAAGCTCAGCCGGAATGTTCAACAATCAGGGCCAGACGAATGTCAATCATAAAAAGACCGGCAACACCTTCAAGTTTGTTGTAGGATTAACACCACAATGTCAAGGAACCAAATGAGACAATTCAATTAAACCAATGGCTATTCATGGTCTTTTGTTTAAAATAAAATTAATTCAGCACTATCTAGCCAACGCAGCAACGCCAAAAACCACACAGGTTAAACACATCGGATGTATTCCGTTGTGCATCCTGCCATGTGTTGGCTGAAGGACTGTTTCTGAAAAGAAAAGCCATTCAGAACAGCGACAACTATATAAAAAATAAACAATCTAAAGAACAGCAGCTAGAGATGAGGGAATATTATGGCCGATGAATCCGGAAAGAAATCCGGTGTTACGCGCCGCCAGGTAATCGGTACAGGGGCAGCTGGCATTGCCCTTGGTGCAAGTGGTAAAGCGCTTGCGCTGACCTACACACATCAACCTGACTGGGTGCCTTTTTCACATAGTGCGCCCCCTATCGCTAACGACAGTGAAGGTTGGCAGTTCTTTACTTCGGATGAAGGTGCAGCCATCGAGGCAATTGTCGCTCGATTAATCCCGTCCGATGATCTTAGCATCAGTGGTAAGGACGCAGGTTGTGCGATCTTTATTGACCGCCAGATGATGGGCTCTTTCGGTGATTTCTCCCATTATTATATGGAAGGTCCTTTCCAGGAAGGCACTCCCTCACAAGGGGATCAATCCAGTCTGGTACCACAACAGCGTTATCGCCTTGGGTTGGCGCAGCTCGATAAATATTGCCAGTCCAAACACCAGCGGTCATTTGCCCAGCTGAACGACTCTCAGCAGGATGAAATTCTGCATTCACTAGAACAGGGTGATATTCCTTTCGACCATATCCCAAGCGACAAGTTTTTTGCGCTGGTACTCCAGAATACCATGGAAGGCTTTTTTGCTGATCCTATCTACGGCGGCAACAAGAACATGGTGTCATGGAGAATGATCGGCTTCCCGGGTGCTCGTTATGACTATCGTCAATACGTTAACAAGCATAATCAGACGATAGACCTGGAGCCCTTGAGCATTGCCGGCGGTAGTCACTGGAATACGGAAGGATAAGTAAAATGGGAAGCATACCTTACAAGGGAACACCGACAAAACTGCCGGCTACAGATGTTGTTGTTGTGGGTCTGGGTTGGGCTGGTTCGATCGTCGCTAATGAGCTGGCGGATGAAGGACTCAATGTCATCGGTTATGAGCGTGGCCCCTGGCGTGATACCGCACGTGATTTCAGCGTAGCCACTGCACCGGATGAGTTGCGATATAACACACGCATGGAGCTTATGGTCCGTGCGCGTCAAAACACGATCACCATGCGTAACGATCCCAGCCAGACAGCGCTGCCTATTCGCCAATGGCAGTCCTTCCACCCGGGAAATGGTACCGGTGGTGCAGGCTTGCACTGGGCAGGTCTCACCTACCGCTATGATCCGAATGAATTCCGCATGAAAAGCCATCTGATCGAGCGATACGGTCAGAAAGCCTATGATGCTGCCAACCTGACCATGCAGGATTGGGGCACCGATTGGGACGAGATGGAACCCCATTATGCCCGATTCGAGGCCATCTGCGGTACATCAGGCAAGGCCGGCAATATCAAGGGGCAGATTCAGGAAGGTGGTAACCCCTTCGAGGGACCTCGTTCAGCGGATTATCCTACCCCTCCCATGGAACAGCCCTATGGCCCAACCCTGTTTGCTGAAACAGCGAAAGACATGGGTTACAAGCCATACCCCGTGCCATCTTCACTGCTTTCCAAGGCCTATACAAACCCACTGGGTGTTACCATGGGGCCCTGCACATACTGTGGCTTCTGTACCAACTATGGGTGTGCCAACTATTCGAAAGCCAGTGCGATTACCACTATTTTGCCTGCGCTGATTCGCAAGCCCAATTTCACTGCAAAAACCAACTGCGAAGTACACCGGGTTGTCATGGATCCTTCCGGCACCCGGGCAACAGGCGTTATCTACACTGACTCTTCGGGCCGCGAATGGGAACAACCTGCCAGCCTGGTCGTTGTTGCTGCATTTGTGTTGGAAAACGTACGTCTTATGTTGATGTCCGGTGTGGGCGAGCCCTATGATCCTGAAACAGGCAAAGGCACTACAGGGCGTAACTATTGCTACCAGACAGCCAACTCGGCGCAGTTGTTCTTCCACGACAAGAACTTCAACCCCTTCATCGGTGCCGGTGCCGTCGGAATGGGGATTGACGAAACCAACAATGACAACTTCGACCATTCTGGTCTGGGCTTCTTTGGTGGTGGCAGTACGCGTGTTACTCCTATCGGTGGAGCGCCTATTGCCAACTCAGTGACACCTCCTGGCACACCGAAATGGGGTAGCCAGTGGAAGCGCGCGGTCAAGGATACCTATCATACCAATATGAGTATTGGTTGTGAGGCGAGCTGTTACCCCCAGCGTACCAACTACTTGTCACTTGATCCGACCTATCGTGACCCGTATGGCGATCCATTACTCCGCATGACGTTTGATTTCTCGGACAATGACCTGCGTATGGCTCAATATGTCACAAACCGCATTGCCGAAATTGGCAAACGGATGGGGGCTTATCAAATTGTCAAAAAACCCAGCGTGGGACCGTGGAGTAATGCCAAGGGATACGAATCCACTCACTTGGTAGGCGGATTCATCATGGGGACAGACCCTTCTGTCAGTTCGGTCAACAAATATCTACAGGTATGGAACGTTCCCAATCTCTTCGTAGTAGGTGCTACTGCAGTACCACAGAACCCGGGGTATAACCCAACGGGGACAGTGGGGGCATTAGCCTTCAAAGCAGCAGATGCCATCCGCCGCCTCTACTTGAAAAACCCTGGGGAGATGATTGCATGAACAAGCTGAATACCTTGCTGGCAGGTGCAGGTATTGCACTGCTGGGTGCTGTTGGTGCAAATCTCGCCATGGCAGAAGCTATTGACGATGGTCACAGTATATCTGACGACTATGATGTTATTGCCAAAGGGCAATACCTCGCCACCCTCGGTGACTGTGCTGCCTGCCATACGTTGCCCGGGGGTAAGGAACTGGCGGGTGGTGTTTCAATCAATACGCCATTCGGCAAGTTGGTAGCTCCCAATATCACGCCTGATAAAGCGACCGGGATCGGTTCATGGAGCTATGGGCAATTCAAAGAAGCCATGACAAAAGGTGTTGCGCCTGTCGGACACTTGTATGGCGCCATGCCTTATACCGCATATACTCGCGTCAAGGACAGTGATCTACGTGCACTGTGGCAATACTTGCAGACCGTACAGCCGGTCAGCAATGACATAGAAGCGAATCAACTTCCCTTCCCTTTTAACATCCGCCTTTCACTGATTGGCTGGAACCTGTTGAACTTCCACCCCGGAGAGTTCAAACCGGATCCTCACAAATCAGCAGAATGGAATCGCGGAGCCTATATTGTTGAAGGCCTTGGACACTGTGGCACCTGTCATACACCGAAAAACATTATCGGCGGTGACAAAAACAGCGAGTTCCTGCAGGGGAGTTCACTGGAAAACTGGACTATTCCCAACATCACCCCCGACAAGCAAAAAGGGGTTGGTAGCTGGTCAACTCAGGATCTGGTGGATTATTTGAAAACCGGTGTTAATAAATACACCATTGCCTCGGGCCCCATGGCCGAAGAAGTCCATAACTCTTCTCAGTACTGGAGTGATGCGGACCTCAAGGCTGTGGCTGTTTACTTGAAAGAGGGAAATGGCCACACCACGCAAACCGAGGCTCCCAAACCGCTGGCAAGCAACAACCCTCATATGGTCGCAGGTAAGCACATTTATGAGGATCGCTGCTCCGCCTGTCACACCCCAGATGGTGCAGGTGTAGAAGGCTTGTTCCCACGTTTGGCTGACAACCCGTTGATCCGTCAGGATGACACTACATCTCTGATGCACGTTGTGTTGGCGGGGGCTCGTGCAGGCGCGGTAAGTTCGCGCCCGACAGCACCTTCCATGCCTGCATTCGGTTGGAACATGACCGATCAGAATATTGCTGACGTTCTGACCTACATCCGTAATAGCTGGGGTAATGCAGCAGCACCAGTATCAGCCTCTGATGTCAGTAAACTGCGTTCAACCCTGAGCGAATAAAACGGTTTTCCCTGCAACAAGGGCTTTATAGAGGTAACGAGAGGCCCCGCACTGTTTCAGTGTGGGGTTTTGTCGTTGGTTTAACGACAAAACCATTTATTGGCAAAATTTGCGCTTGCCCTCTCAATTTCGATGGATCATGTGTAAACTATGCGACTTCCCTGTTGGTAGGCTCGCGCGTGGCCATGTTGCTTCCACAGAAGCCTGCAAATGAGACACCGGTAATTGAAGGTATTCATATCCCGTAACTATATACTTTCATGTATCTTTTGATTGCCTTGAAACTACTATTCGGTACAGGTAACCCAACGGTTACCTGCTGACATAAAGACACCTCCCTGGAGCAATAATGAGCGCAAGAGTCGGTATCATCATGGGTTCCAAGTCAGACTGGGCCACCATGCAGCACACGGTTGACACACTGGAATCGCTGGGCATTCCCTACGAAGCCCGTGTAGTTTCAGCCCACCGCACGCCAGACCTCCTCTTCGAATATGCTGAAACAGCGGCAGAGCGTGGTATAGAGGTCATTATCGCTGGTGCTGGCGGAGCCGCACATCTCCCCGGAATGTGCGCAGCAAAAACATGGCTTCCCGTGCTGGGAGTACCTGTAAAATCGAGTACTCTTTCCGGTGTCGACTCATTGCTTTCAATCGTCCAGATGCCAGCCGGTATCCCAACAGCAACATTAGCCATAGGGCGCGCTGGGGCTATCAATGCGGCTCTGCTTTCAGCATCAATTCTCGGTGTCCACGATGAAGGTATTCGCAACGCGCTACAGCAGTACCGTCAAAACCAAACTCAACGCGTTCTGGATGACCAGGACCCTCGTCCCTCTCTTTAAAGGAGCCATACAGGCATGCGTATTGGTATTGTGGGTGCCGGTCAATTGGGCCAAATGCTTGCCCAGGCAGGCCAACCCCTGAACCTGGAATTCATCTTTCTGGACCCATCCTCACAGCCTTGTGCGGCGCCTTACGGGGAGCATATTGAATCATCATGGGATGACGATCACGGCATTCATTCTCTAATCAGTACCACCGATGTAGTCACGTTCGAGTTTGAAAATGTTTCGCCTCAAGCGCTTGAGCAAATCTCTCGGGAACGTCCGGCCTTTCCGCCGCCCGGGGCATTGGAAACCTCGCGCGACAGATGGCATGAAAAATCGCTTTTCGCGTCATTGGATATTCCCCTTCCCCCCATTGCCAGGATCGATAACCAACATGATCTTGAGCAGGCTGTTAGAGACATTGGACTTCCTGCTGTACTGAAAACGCGTACCATGGGATATGATGGGAAAGGCCAAAAGGTACTACGGAATGAAAAGGAGATTCCCGGTACATTCGAAGAGCTGGGGCACGTGCCGCTCATTATGGAAGGGTTCATCGATTTTGATCACGAAGTCTCCGTGATCGCCGTGCGCTCCCAACAAGGTGAGGTAAAAAGCTGGCCATTGTGTGTGAATGAACATCGGCAGGGCATTTTACATCGCTCAACACCGAGTCAGGCCCATCCCCGCAAGGAAGAAGCAATACGCTATGTCGAGAAAGTGTTGGAAGCACTCGATTATGTAGGCGTCATGGCCTTTGAGTTCTTCGTCACCGAAGAAGGCCTACTGGCTAATGAAATTGCGCCCCGTGTGCATAACTCAGGGCATTGGACCATCGAGGGCGCTTGCACCAGCCAATTCGAAAATCACGTACGCGCTATTGCAGACTTGCCATTAGGTGACACGACTGTTCTCACTCCATGCGCCATGGTGAATATCATTGGCAACATGCCTG
>Ga0157360_1000097_pt1 | contig 47906 bp, 34 predicted proteins | sample AttlaeALBM1_FD_111483 | JGI IMG/M metagenome (GOLD analysis project Ga0157360, IMG submission 111483) | Fungus gardens microbial communities from leaf cutter ant in Ribeirão Preto, State of São Paulo, Brazil - Atta laevigata ALBM1 | ecosystem: Host-associated > Fungi > Mycelium > Unclassified ...
ACGCTCGCCGAAATCCGCTTTGATGGCGTTCTCTCTTCCTGCGTCTTTGCCTGGGAAGAACGTGCAGAGGACTCCTCACGCTTCATGCTCGACACCATGCGACGCGAGCTCAGCAAACGCAGCATGATCTGAATGATCAAGCCACGCTCCGGCGTGGCTCATATATCTTTCGGAAGGCGCAGGACACGCGATCGAAGGAGCTGCTCCTCAAAATCCAGCTCCTTCTGCAATTCCCACTCCGTCTGATCATTAATGGCACGCTCGACGAAAAGCCGGTGCAGGGTCTGCCTCTGGGCGCGCAACACCAGAAGACGAATAGCCAGTTCCAGTCTCTCACGGCGCAGAGCGCGCTGACGATCCATCAATGATGCCTGATGAGACTCATCAATCTGGCTCAGGCGATTTTCATAACTTCTCTCCAGACGATCAATCACATCCTGTTTCAGCTCCTGATCCTGCACCGTACTCTCTGGCAGATCGGCACTGTGCGTCTCTCGGTCACGGAGCTTCTCAATAGCGCTGCGCAGTAGGCTCTGGCGCGCCATTGTTTCTTCGACAGCATGCCGGTCCATCCCTGAAGCTGGCAGGAAGCGGATACAGAGTGGCATGAAAATACCAGCGCCAATCAGCGAGACGACGATCACACCGGCAGCTATTGTGATCAGCAGGTCACGGGAGGGAAATGCGCCAAGCGCGCTACCCGCAACAGGCAGCGACAGGACGGCAGCCAGCGTCACCGCACCACGCGCACCGGCAAAAGTCAGCAGAAGTGAAGCGAGAAAACCTGGCCAGGCAAAAGGTTTTTTAGTCCACCGCGCCACCCCCCATCGGCGCAGTATCGAGAACCAGATGCCTATGAAACGAAGGCCGGTCATAATGAGATAAACAGCACAAACCAGAGCTACGAGCTGCAGAAGGGAAACCTGTCGTTCATGCGCCATGGCGATGCCGCTATGCAGCAGATCGGGAAGCTGCAGGCCAAGAAGCAGGAAGATCAGCGCATTGAAGATATAATTCACCATACCCCAGACCGTCGTCGCCTGCAGTCTGGTTGCCGTATTCGTCTCTTCGATCATCCCCATCATCTTGATGACCATGCAGGCCGCAACGGAAGCCAGAATACCCGAGCAATGCGCCGCCTCGGCCACGATATAGGTCACGAAGGGCAGTAGAATCATCAGCGTGATCTGCAAGGGCGGATCATCATAACCGCGGCGCAGCAGAAACCGGTTGAGACGTGCCGAGATATACGCAATGACCGACCCAATCGCCATACCGCCAAACGCCACAAGCAGGAAAGCATCAAAAGCCTGACGGTATGAAAACTCACCGGTCAGTGCGGCTGCCATCGCAAAGCGAAAACAGACAAGTCCTGACGCGTCGTTGAACAGGGCCTCGCCAGACAGTACATGAATCATGCGCTCTGGCACATGACGCCCGGCCAGAAGGCTTGAAACGGCAACCGTGTCAGTGGGTGACAGGGCCGCGGCCAGTGCAAAACAGCAAGGGAGCGCCAAAGTCGGGATCAGCCAGTGGATGGCATAGCCACAGAAAATCGTACTGAACAACACCAGCCCGAAAGCCAGAAAGAAAATCGTCCCCCGTAATTCGTGAAACTCACGTAGTGGCATGCGAAAAGCATCGGCAAACAGCAATGGTGGCAGGAAAACCAGCATAAAAAGATCGGGACGCAGCCCGATCCTGACACCGACCAATGCCGCACAGATCCCCAGAATGATCTGGATAAGAGGCAGTGGTATACGGCTTTTGAGCAGGCGCGTAAGCAGGCTGCTCAGTGCTGCAAGTACGAGAAGGAGAAGGATATTATCTGCTGGTATCATGACTCTCTGGCCATTTTTTAGCGCGAGATGACAATGGGAGGATCCTCCGGTTTTCGTCGGCGCATAATGACGCAGAATACTATAGAAAGGCGCATATGAGCTCCTTTCGCTTTCTGCACGCGGCCGATCTTCATCTTGATAGCCCACTCAAAGGGCTGGAGCGGCATGACGATTTGTCTATCGACCGCATTCGTTCTGCATCGCGTCGTGCACTCGACAATATGGTTCGCGTCGCTATCGAGCATGAAGTCGCGTTCGTTATTATTGCAGGCGATCTCTATGATGGTAGCTGGAAAACGATCAGTACCGGCCACTACATGGCCAGCGCGCTTGGTCGCCTGATCGCCCATGGCATCAGGGTCTTTCTGCTACAGGGGAATCATGATGCCGCATCGGTTCTGACGCGTGATCTGCCACTGCCTGCGGGTATCGACCGGTTCCCGTCATCAAACCCCGGAAGTTTTCTGATCGATAATCTTGGCGTGGCCCTGCATGGCCAGAGTTTTGCGAACAGACATATTCCCCATGACATGACGCCCGCCTATCCGACATCCGTTCAGGACTATTTCAATATCGGTGTGCTGCATACTTCCCTATCTGGCTATGGTCAGCACGAAACCTATGCCCCCAGCACCCCAGAAGCCCTTCGCGCCAAGAACTATGATTACTGGGCGCTCGGCCATGTGCATGAACGGGTGATCCTGAAAGATGGCACGCCGATCGTCTTTCCGGGCGTTCTGCAGGGCCGCCATATCCGCGAAACAGGTGAAAAGGGTGTTGTGCTCGTGACGGTGACGGATCACCGCATCGAGTCCATTACCCCCGTCGCCTGCGATGTCGTGAGATGGCATGTCGCCCATTTCGATTGCACCGGACTGGAGAGCATGGCGGCTCTTGAAGAGCGTCTGGGGAATTTTCTTCGTGATAGGGCCCGGGATCATGCAAGCCATCTCACTGTGGTGCGTCTTATCGTGGAAGGGACAACACAGCTTCATGACGCGCTGAGGCGTCAGGGTCCTGCCCTGCGTGAAACCGCCCAGCATCTGGCCGCAATGAGTGGTGGAGAAATCGAACTCGAAAAGCTGGTTCTCAAAACCTCACCTCCCGTTGCCCAGAGCCTGACTAGGCCAACTGAAGACGAGATTTTTGCTCTTTCCGGTCTCATCCATGACGCGGCCGGTGACGAGGCGCTTCTGAAATCGCTTGGCGATGAACTCGACCCGTTTCTCAACATGCTCAATCTCGGCGATATTGCCCCGGACTCCCTTCTGGCCCGCATCAGACAGCACGACTGGGGCTCAATCCTGCCCGAGCTGAACGAGGCTCTGTGCGACAGTCTCTCCGGCATGGGAGATGCGCCGTGAGAATTGCCCGTCTCGACCTCATCCGCTACGGCAATTTTGCTGACCGGCATTACGATTTCCCGGCCAGCCCTGCAGATTTTCAGGTTTTGTATGGCGCCAATGAAGCAGGCAAGTCGACAACACTTTCTGCCATAAGCGACCTGCTTTTCGGCTTTCCCAATCTCAAATCGCAGGACTGGCTTTTCGACGCGTCCCTGCTGCGCGTGGGGGCCACGCTTGAGCAGGACAATACACGGCTTGCGATCATTCGCAAGCGAGGCCGTGCACAGACGCTACTGGCACCTGACGACACCACACCGCTCGATGAAAACGCTCTGATAAGCTGGCTGGGCAGCGTGGATCGGGCAGCGTTCGAACGCATGTGGAGCCTCGATCATCAGCGCCTGCGCGCCGGTGGCGATGCCATGGCACGCTTTGAGGGCGATCTCGGCCAGCAGCTTCTGGCAGCAGGTTTCGGGCTCGAAAACGTGCAAAGCGTGCTTGATGCGCTCGATACCAAAGCCGGTGCCATCTGGAAGAAAGGCGGCCGCGGCACGAAGCTCGGCGAATTGAAAAAAGCTTTTGATACTGCACGCTCCGACCTCCTCGCCGCAGAACGGGCCCGCGACACCTGGACCGCCCTGAATAATGAAGCCCGCGGAATCGAGGCCAGCCGAAAGGATCTGGAAGAGGCCATTACGGCTCTGCGGCATGAACGCGCCCGTCTCGAAAGACTGAAACGCCTTCGGACAGAGTTGATAGAGCTCGACGGACTCAACGCCTTTCTTCAGGCTGCGCCTGCACCACTTTTTACCCCGCAGGAACACGAGCAGTTTGATCACCTTCTGCATCGCTGGACTGACGCGGTGCAAAAAAGAAACGACCTGCAACAAGTACTTGATGGTCTGACTGAAACCCGTGCCGGCTATCAGCCGGATCTCGACCTTCTGTCTCATGAGACCGAAATCCGGGCCTTCAGAACCAGATTCGAAGCGCTTGGCCATCGCCAGACCGATCATGAAGAAGAAACACAGCTGAACGGGATGGAAGCTGCGCTTCAGGCCGGAGGCTATACCGGCACGGCGGAAGAAATCCTGTCGCACCTTCCCGGTGAAGAATTGCTTGCCCAGCTCCGCCCTCTGGCAAGGTCGTATGATGCACTGGGTCTGCGTGAGGAAAACTGGCGTCGGAACTACAATGCCGCACGGGAAAATCTGGCCCGGGCCGAAGCCAGTCTGGGCGCGGACATCCCTCCTGCCCTGCGTCCATTACAGAACGCATTGGAGCAAGCGGCAGCGGTTCGTGATATCGACACCACCATAAACACGCTCGAACGGACTCTGCGTGAAACCAGAACGCAGATGGATCAGTCTCTGCGTGACCTTCTGCCATGGCAAGACGATCCGCAGATGCTGGATACAATGGCCGTTCCCGAGCCCGGCTTTCTGGAAACGCAACGTGATAACTGGCGTGAGAGAAAAAAAACCATTGCCTTGCTCAGAGAGGCAATACGCGCGCTGGATGATGAAAGGGAGCGCCATCTGCTCGAAAAGGCCCAGATTGAACAGCGTGATATTGTCTCGCTTGCCACACTCAATCAGGAGCGCGCCCAACGGAACGGGCTTTTCGACGCTCTGATGACAGCGCCCTACGATACGCAAAAACGCGATGCCTATCTGGCCTCACGGCTCCTGGCCGATCAGTCTGCCGATCGCCGCTTTGATAATGCCGAAATACTGGCCAGACTGAGCCAGACTGACCATGCTGTCGAACGCTGCATTCTGGAACGCAAGCAGCAGGCTTCACGGCTCGACGCCCTGATTGAGGCGCATAATGAGGCTGAACGCGAATGGCGGGAAGTGCTCACAGAGCGGGGCCTTCCCCTCCTGCCACCCGATCATCTGCCGGGCTGGCTGGCATTGAGACAGAAGGCCCTCGAGATACGCACACGTTTTGGGACCCTCAAGACAGAGCATGAAGCCGCGACCCGGACCCGCGAGACCATACTGTCGACTTTACGCGCGCTTCTGCCCGATCTGGCGCCTTATGACACGCTGTCAGACACGCTGATTGACGCCAAAAAGCAAAGTCTTGATCGCGAGAAAGAGGCTGCCCGTTTTGCGGAACGCGAGAAGGAGCATGATATTGCCAGGGCCACCTTGCAGGCCAGGCAGTACGAGGAAGAGGCTATTGCCCAGGACCGAAAAAACCTGGAGTCACGCTGGCACGAAGTCCTGCCCGACACCCCCGTCTGGTCCCTCGATGAGGTGCAGAAACTGACTGACCTGCGACAAAAGGCCAATACTCTTGTATACCGACGCGCAGCCCTGACAGCATACAGGACTGAGATTGCTGTCCTTGAGGAAGAATTCCGTCTCTTCATGGTCAGTCTCGACCGGGAAGATGATCTTGTTCTGACAACACCCATGGCGGCAGTATCAGCCTTATATGAAGCGCTGCTCAGTTCAAGGCAGGACCGGGAACACGCTGACCGTCAGGACGCCCAGATCAGGGAAAAAACCGAAGCCTGCGCCACCGTTGACACGGCTCTGGAAAGACTGCGCGATGAATTCATGCCTTTCCTGCAGCGCCTTGAGACGACCAGTATCGAAATGATCCGCCCGGTTCTTGAGGAAGAAAGCCGCTATTATCGCGCCCAGGATGACCGGAAGCAGCGCGAACACCGCATTTCCGAACAGTCGGACGGATTTGATCTGGCTCAGCTGCAATCCCAGGCCAGAGAAACCGACCCTGACCTGATTGCTACCCGGCTCGACGCACTCGACAGTGAACAGAATGAACTCGAGCAGCAGCGCAACGCAGCTTTCTCTCGCAGTGGTGCAATCCGGGAATCCCTGCGCAAAATCGAAAACGACGAAGCCGCCCTCAAGGCGGCCGCCGAAATCGAATCCTGCCGGGCTGAAATGGCCCATGCCGCCGAGGAATGGGCGCAAGCCCGTATCCAGACACTTGTTCTCACCCATGTGGCCAAACGTCAGCGGCTGGAAAGCAGCAACCCTCTTCTCAGGGCGGCAGAGCGCCTCTTCAGCTCCCTTACCTGCGGACGATATCAGAAGCTTGTCATTGATGACGAAGGCAAGACCCCGAAACTTTCAGGCATGTTGCAAAACGAAAAAATGGTTTGCGCCTCGGCCATGAGTGAAGGCACACGTGATCAGCTTTATCTCAGCCTGCGTCTCGCAGCGCTTGAACAGGCCCGTATGCGCGGTTTCACCTTGCCATTCATTGCCGATGACCTGTTCATCACATTTGATGAGGCCCGCGCAGAAGCTGGTTTTGCAACACTGAACAGCATTGCCCGGCACCAGCAGATCCTGTTCATGACCCATCATACGCATCTGGCCGAAATGGCCGGACAATTTGGTGCTACAAGACACAGCGTGTAAGGCCAGAGGCATGACTTACGGGACGATCTTCATCACAGGTGCGGCTTCCGGTATCGGGCGCGCTCTGGCTGTTGCCCTTTCTGCCCCTGGGCGGCAGCTTCATCTCGCCGACTGTCAACAAAGCGGACTCGACGAAACAGCTGCAACCTGCAAGGCGAAAGGCGCCGAAACCCATCTGACCTGTCTGGATGTGACCGATCAGAACGCCATGACACAATGGTGCGCTCAGGCAGCAGATCGACCGATCGATCTGCTGCTGGTCTGTGCAGGCGTCACGGGTGGGGTTGATGCCTGTGAAAAGGATGGAGCGGCGTTCGAGACTCCTGAACAGATCCGCCACATGATGGCTGTGAATCTCAACGGCGCTCTCAATGCAATACTCCCAATGATGACGCGCATGCGCGCCCAGCCCCTGCGCAAAACGGGCCACCTCACACGCCAGCGTGGGCAGATCTGCGCCATTGCCTCGGTTGCTGGACTCGTTTCCTATCCCGGGACTCCCTCCTACTCCGCCTCGAAAGCAGCTCTTGACCGCTTTCTGGTGGCAAGCGGTGCTTATAGCCGCAAGGCAGGAATTCATCTCTCCAGTGTCTGCTGCAGCTTTGTTGACACTCCGATGGTCGCACAAAACTGCTTCCCCATGCCCGGTCTCTCGAGTGTCGAGCGTGCAGTTACGCATATCCTGCGAGGCCTGAAACGACGCAGGAGACGGATCATTTTCCCTGCGTGGCTTGTTCTGGGATCACGTTTTATGGACGTTCTGCCGATATGGCTGGCAGAAGCCTATTATATACACCAGCCAACCGGACGCCCCGGTTCAATGCCGAGACTCGACCAGTAGCGATAAAAGAAATGAGAAAAGAATAAGAAAGAAGCGGCCCGGGCTACGTATTCAGGCCGGAATTTTGCTATGGAGACGAAATGAATTTCTGTCGTCTCTTCATCATGCGTCCCGTGGCGACGATATTGCTCGCTCTTTCGCTCCTTGCAGCAGGCGCCATCTGCTATCCGCTGATGCCTGTGGCGAGCCTGCCTGATATCGGCTCTTCAACAATCAATGTTGAAATCGAGCAGCCTGGCGCAAGCCCCGAACAGATGGTCAGCTCGGTCACAACGCCTCTGGAGCGCTATCTCGGCCAGATTGCCGGGGTGAAACTGATCGAATCAGACAGTGAAAACAGCTTTGCCTATATCCGCATCGATTTTGTAGAATCCCGCAATATCGATGGCGCTCTGCGCGATGTTCAGGCCGCCCTCAGGGCAGCACGGGCCGACCTGCCCCAAGGCACACTCGATCGCGATCCCTATGCCTATAAAGATGATCCGACTTCACAGCCGGTCTATCTGCTGTCCCTGACCTCGGACGTCATGACGCTGCCAAAGCTGTTCGACCTTGCCCAGATCAGGGTCAAACCGCTTCTGGCGCAGATCAAGGGCGTAGGTCACGTTCAGGCTGTGGGTTCGTCAGCACCAGCGGTGCGCGTGGATGTGAACCCCTACGCATTGTACAAGTGGGGCATCGGTTTTGAAGACGTACGTCAGGCCCTGGCCTCGGCCAATGCCAACACACCCAAGGGCTTTCTCGATTCAGGAGGCCAGCGCCTCATGCTCGAGACCAACGATCAGGCCGAGAATGCCGCTCAGTATCGCGACCTGATCATCGGATATCGCAACAACATCAACCCCATCAAACTCTCCTCTGTCGCCGAGGTGAACGACAGCGTTCAGGATCTGTACCAGGCTGGATACTTCAACAACAAACCGGCCATCACCCTGATCGTGCGCGGTCAGCCGAAAGCCAATACGGTCAAGATCGTCGATGCCGTGAAAGAGCGCATGGCTACCCTGCGCGCGGTTCTGCCACCCGGTGTGGAGATGGATACGGCCATTGATCTTTCCTCCAGTATACGTGCCTCACTCGACGATACGCAGCTGACACTCGGCATCTCGATCATTCTCGTGATCGGTGTCATTCTGGTGTTTCTGCGGCGCCTGCGCTCGACCATCATTCCTGCCGTCACGGTGCCCATAGCGCTGATCGGCACACTGGCCGTGATGAAATGGCAGCATTTCACCCTCGACATCATGTCGCTCATGGCGCTCACCATTTCGGTGGGTTTCGTAGTCGACGACGCCATCGTGGTTCTGGAAAATATCGCCCGCCACATGGAAGCCGGTATGGACCGCATGAGTGCAAGCCTGAAAGGCTCCTCCGAGATAGGCTTCACAGTGCTTTCGATCACCGCTTCGCTTGTTGCGGTCTTCATTCCCCTTCTGTTCATTCCGGGACAGGTAGGCGCAATCTTCTACGAATTCTCGATGACCATCGTATCGGCGCTGCTCATCTCGCTTGTCCTGTCCCTCACCCTTACCCCCATGATGTGCGCTTACTGGCTGGATGTGGAACATGAAGAGCCGACCGGGCCGGGGTTGCGCAACCGTGTCCTGCGCACGATTGATTTCCTGCTTGATGGTCTCATTGCCATTTACGGGCGCACCCTGCGTGTTGCGCTGCGCCATCATATCCTGACCGCGCTCACCTTGCCGATCAGCTTTATCGTACTTGTCGGCTCGATTGTACTCATGCCCAAAACCGGCATTCCGGGACAGGATATCTCTCTTGTTGGCGGATCGATCAGCGGTGACGACACGATGTCGTTTTCTGAAATCACCAGGCGCATTCATTATGTCGGCAAGGTAATGAAAGCCGACCCGGACATATTATCAGTCACAAGCTGGAACAACAGCAGCAGCGACGGCCAGCTTTTCGCAAGGTTATCGGACAAACATACCCGTACACGCACCGATCTTCAGATTGTCGACAGCATTCGCAAGAAACTCGGTGACATGCCGGGATTGCGCACATCGTTCTTTTCTGCCGGCGATCCCAATGGTGGCGGCGGCCAGCATCGTAATGGAGCCTATCGCTATGTGCTGCGCGATCAGGACCCCGTCGAACTCAAGCTCTGGGTACAACGCCTCGCGGCGAGGTTGCGCAAAGACAAGATGATGACTTCGGTCACGACCAATGTCGAAGGCCACGGTGCTTCGGTACATGTCAAATTGCGCCGGGACACCGAGGCACGCTATCTGGTTACACCGCAGCTGGTCGGGAATGTATTGTACGATGCCTACGGCCAGACCGTGGCCTCACGTATTCACACCGATATCACAACCCATTCTGTTGTGATGGAAGTCGCCCGTGCCTACCGTGAATCCCCGGAACAGTTGCGCAGTGCCTGGATCTCGACCGCCTCAGGCACACCGGCAGGCGCTGTACGCTCCAACCAGATCCGCGTCAAAACAACGAGCGACAGCTCGGCTTCGACTGCCACACAGCTCAGTGAGGCGTCACTGCGCAATGCCATTGCCAACCAGATTACAGGCAATAACTCCAATGGTTCAGCTGTTGCGTCTTCGGTCGAAACAATGATCCCGCTCATCAACGTAGCCGATCTGGTCATGGAACCGACCCCGATGGAGATAGACCATCAGCAAGGCATGACCTCGACCGCTGTCAGTTTTGATCTGGTTGCTGACAAGACCTACGAGGACGCGCGCAAACTGATCGAACAGACCTTGCAGGATATGGGTGCACCACCTGGTCTGACAGGGGAGTTTTCCGGTCTTGCAGGCGAGACCAGGGATATGCTGGTCAATGAGCTGCTGGCCTTCGTGGCTGCGCTCTTTGCCATGTATATTGTTCTGGGCGTGCTTTACGAGAGTCTGATCCATCCCTTCACCATTTTGTCTACCCTGCCTTCTGCCGGGATAGGGGCCATTCTCGGTCTGTGGATCGGAGGGGAATCCTTCAGCCTCATCGCGATGATCGGGATGATCCTGCTCACCGGAATTGTGAAGAAAAACGCGATCCTGATGATCGATTTCGCGCTCTATGCCGAGAAAGAGCTGGGCCATACGCCCCGTGAGGCAATCTACGAAGCGTGTCTGACCCGCTTCAGGCCTATTCTCATGACCACACTCGCGGCGGCACTCGGCGCCGTGCCGCTCATGGTTGGTCATGGTTATGGTTCTGAAATGCGCCGTCCCCTAGGCATCGCCATCGTTGGTGGCATGCTCATCAGCCAGCTGCTCACACTCTATACGACCCCGGTCATCTATCTTTACATGGATGCCATCGGCCGTTTTGGCACAAGACTGTGGAACCGCCTGTTTCCCAGACGCACCCCGCCAAATCCACTCGCAGAACCACTTACTTCGAAAAGCTGAAAATCCGTCATGTCTCTCAAAACACTCAGCCCGGCCTTTCTGCTTTGTGCCAGTCTGCTCACGCCGCCCCTGCTTGCGCCGGCTTTGGGAGCGACTGCAACGCCTCTGCATCTGTTCAGCGCACCGGCGCTTTCTCCCGATGGTCGCACCCTTGCGACACTCGACACACTCGAGCAGGCCGACTCAGACGAAACCCCTGTTCCTTCCCTTGTTCTGCGCAGCCTGCCTGACGGCAGGACCATGACCATTCCCATGCCCTGCAGCGACTGCATTCCGTCCAGCCCGAGCTGGAGCCCGGACGGATCCCATCTCGCCTTTATCGTCAGACAAAAAAATACGCAGAACCGTCAGATCCTGCGCGTCGGGAGGGAAGGGAAAAATCCGGAAACCCTGCTGAAATTCACCGGTTCACTCCAGGATCTCCGCTACGGCCCGAGAGGGGGGCTGGCTGTTCTTGCGATTGCCAATGCGCGGCGTGACCCCGGTGCCCTTCAGGCAGGCGCACCTGAAACAGGCGAGATCGACGCCAAAGAAGACGAACAGCGTATTGCCATGATCGAGAAGAACGGCCTGCACTGGCAATCACCCGACGGGCTCTATGTCTACGAATATGACTGGCAGAGCGGCCCCGCTCCGGCGTTTATCGGCACGGCCGCAAAAGGAAATGGCGACGCGCATTGGTGGCAGGCCCATCTCTCGCGCTTTGCGGACGGGCAGGAGAAAATACTCTATACCCATGGTCTGTCCCAACAGATCGGCCTGCCTCTTGTGGCCCCTGATGGAAAAACAGTCAGCTTCGTCGCCGGACTGATGAGCGATTTCGGTTTTTTCGGCGGTGATGCCCTGCAACTGGACCTGACCAGACCAGACGCCACACCCGTCATACTGACGAAAAACAGCAAAGCCACGGTCACAGGATTGAGCTGGTGCCAGGGTCGTCTGATTGCCTCATCCATTGCCAGCCCGAAAACAACCATACAGGCGCTTGATGACAAGGCACCGCTGATGGTGAATTCTGATGATCTGCTGTCGGATGGCGGGGGTGAACCCCGGATTATCTGCGCGGGCGACCAGAGCATTGTCATTCGTCAGAATTTTACAAAAGCGCCGGAAGTCTGGGCAGGACACATTGGTGACTGGCAGCAGGTCACCCATCTCAACCAAGGGCTTTCAGCCCCGGTAAAAGCCGAAAGCATCAGCTGGACGAGTGACGGTTTCTCGGTACAGGGCTGGCATCTCGCCCCGCTCTCACGCCCGGCCTCCATGACCCGTAATGGCAAGGTGCCGATGATTACCGAGATTCATGGCGGACCCTCTTCAGCCGTGACACCGCGCTTTCTGAGAGCCAACAGCGACGCAGCCGTGCTGCTGAAAGCGGGCTACGACCTGTTCATGCCCAATCCGCGCGGCAGCTACGGTCAAGGTGAGGCCTTTACCATGGCGAACAGACGCGATTTTGGCCATGGCGATCTGCGTGACGTGCAACGCGGCATTGATGCGCTCGAAAAGACAGCCGCTATCGATGAAAACCGCCTTGGCATTACCGGCTATTCCTATGGCGGGTACATGACCATGTGGATCGTGACACAGACAAATCGTTTCAAGGCGGCAGCAGCGGGTGGTGGCATTGCCAACTGGCAGTCCTATTACGGTCAGAACGGAATTGATGCCTGGATGCCACCTTTCTTCGGGGCCACAGTCTATGATGACCCGGCTATCTATGCCCATTCCTCGCCGATCACCTTCATCAAACAGGTCAGAACCCCGACCTTTATTTATGTCGGCGCCAATGATGTCGAATGCCCGCCCGCACAAAGTCTTGAATTCTATCATGCCTTGCGCGCGCTCGGGATTCCGACCAGCCTAGTAATCTATCCCGGTGAAGGACACGGCATGAGAGGGCGTGACCATGCAATCGACGCCCAGAAGCGTATGCTGGTATGGTTCGACCGCTATCTGAATGCCCGAGGCGCCAGCCCTGAACCGGCAAACTGAGCGCGTTCCGAAACGTTTGGCCTGTGGAGCTTTGGAGTCGAGATGAAGAACAAGAATCGGGCATCATTCACAGGCCTGCAAACCCCGGTCAGACTGGTTGTTCCCGGGCTGATTCTCGGCTGTGTACTCTCGGCCTGCGCCAAGGCACAGACGGTCGAAGCGCCCCCCGCACCTCCGGTAATCGCCCAGACACAGCCCGCCCCACCCAAGGATCAGCCTGCTCCAGCACCGGTTATCATTCCGCCTTTGCCGGTTTTGTCCGAAGCTGCTGCGCGTGTTGAGGCAAGTCGTCTCACGATACAGATGAAGAAATCAGTCTCACGTTTCACAACCTACACGCCGGAAATACGCCAGCGCTTTATCCGTCTTGCACGAGCTGCCATCGCCAGCTCCAAAACCCCCATCGACCGTCCACAACTCCTGATGGTGGTTGATCGCAACCCCAAGGTGCAACGCCTGTGCTTCGTACTTGCCATGCCGGGCAATGCAGACTGGGAGACCCTGGGTGGTACACCGGTTTCCACCGGTCAGGCCGGACGCAAATTCTATTACATCACGCCTACAGGCGTATTCATCAACACGCCTGACCGGCTGGGATATCGAGCTCTCGGAACAAAGAACGAGAATGGTATTCGCGGCATTGGTGCAAAGGGAATGCGTGTCTGGGATATGGGCTGGCATAATGCCGTCAAAGGCTGGCGCGCCGATCACGAGACAGGCGATATACGCCTCGAGATTCACGCAACCGACCCCGACTTCCTGGAACAGCGTCTCGGACACACAGCCTCGGAAGGATGTATCCGTATTCCTGCTACCATGAACGTCTTCATGGACAAGAACGGCCTGCTTGATGTCCAGTATGAACAGGCGGCAAGCTATGACGGACGCTTCCGGGCTCTTCTACCCAAGGATCGGACACCAAGTCCGATTGCAGGCGATGCGCTTGTGGTGGTTGACTCAGCCGAAGCCGTACAGGCCATTTCCTCCGCCACTGTCGGCGTGCAGCCTCTGGCCAGCCATCACGAAGGATGAAAGGTATTCCTCTTACCCTATAGCAGCCGAGCAATAACCACGAGCCTGGTCGCGAGGACCTGCGTTGCACTGTGCGCTGCTACAGGCGAAGAGAGTACCTGGTCGATACCGAAACAGAATGCGAGCAGCCCTGTTCTCGGTTGGCAAAGGGCACGAATGCCGGAGGAGTGCCTCTGGCGTTCAGCAACATGCAGTCTGAACTCAGCTTACTGTTTCCAGCCCCGTCTCTGACCGAAGATCTGATTACCTCAGTATGGTCCGACCTGCACATGGGACAGATTTCCCGACCTGTCTCGCTCTAAGTCATGCAGCGCGACAGTCATGAAATCATGCGCAGAACACAAAAAAAAAGAATGTGAAGAGCACTTCTGCGATTTGTAGTAAAAAGACCTGCGCTGTCAGAGATCAGGGTCTTTTTTCATTTCGCAAAATATACTTTTCTGAAATGCATCTGCAAAGAACACATGGCTCCTACAGTGAAAAGACATAACCTATGGAGCTTACCGGTCTTGCCTCAAACCTTTCAGTAGCTTCCTCTACGGCGAAAGAAAGGGAGCACCTTGAATTATGGTCTCTAGCAGAACCGAGCACGATCTTCTTGGCACTCGTGAAGTCCCGAGCGCTGTCTATTACGGCATTCACACGCTGCGTGCCGTCGAGAATTTTCCCATTACAGGCCGCAGGATCAGCGGTTACCCCGAGCTCATCAATGCGCTTGCTGCCATCAAGCAAGCCGCAGCTCTGAGCAATAGGGATCTCGGGCTTCTCGACGCTACAAAGGCAAGCGCCATCATCGCTGCCTGCGAAGATATACGGAGCGGACAGCTGCATGACCAGTTCGTCGTGGATGTCATTCAGGGTGGCGCCGGTACCTCGACCAACATGAATGCCAATGAGGTAATCGCCAATCGCGCGCTTGAGCATCTGGGTCGGCAACGCGGCGAATACACTGCGCTCCACCCCATTGATCACGTCAATATGGGGCAGAGCACCAATGACGTGTATCCAACCGCCCTGCGCATTGCAGCCATTCATGGTGTCAACCATCTGACAGATGCCATGAGCGTGCTGCAAAAGGCCTTTGTCGCCAAGGCGCGGGAATTTCATGACATCCTGAAAATGGGCCGTACCCAGCTGCAGGATGCCGTCCCCATGACTCTGGGTCAGGAGTTCCAGACCTATGCTGTCATGCTTGACGAGGATCAGAAGCGCCTCAACGAGGCCATTCTTCTGATCAAGGAAATCAATCTGGGCGGTACAGCCATCGGCACACGGATTGCCAGCCACCCTGATTTTGCCAATACGGTCTGTGCACATCTCAACCAGATCACGAATCTGCATCTCCTGACCGCCAGCGATCTCATCGAGGCGACACAGGATTGCGGTGCTTTTGTTCAGATGTCGGGCGTTCTCAAACGCTTTGCTGTCAAACTGTCGAAAATCTGCAATGACCTGCGTCTGCTTTCCTCAGGTCCACGCGCCGGGCTGAACGAGATCAACCTGCCTCCAATGCAATCCGGCTCGTCAATCATGCCGGGCAAGATCAACCCCGTCATTCCCGAAGTCGTCAATCAGGTGGCTTTCGAGGTAATCGGCAATGATCTTACCGTGACCATGGCAGCCGAAGCAGGTCAGCTGCAGCTCAACGCCTTTGAACCGATCATTGCTCACAGCCTGTTCAAGAGCCTGACCCATCTTCACGCAGCTTGCCTTACCCTCGAATCGCGCTGCATTCGTGGCATCACCGCCAACAAGGCCCAGCTGGAAGCCATCGTGACGCACTCGATCGGGCTTGTGACAGTGCTCAACCCGTATATCGGCTACGAGACCGCTACTGCCATCGCTCTGGAGGCGCATCACTCAGGGCGAGGCGTGATCGAGATCGTACGTGAGCGCAAGCTCGTACCGGAAGAGACACTCGTCAAGATTCTTTCTCCCGAAGGGCTTTGCCATCTGCACAAGGCAGAACCGGTCTGACATCCATCAGAGCATCATCACGCTCCACATCACCCATGAAAGGAATGCGTTTCTTTCATGGGACAGGACAGCATCTTCGCAAAATCTGTCTCAATCGAGCGATTCATCTGATTTCTCGCTCCAGGCAGCCTGGACCCCGGGAAGACGCATCAGGGCCGTGACAACCTCCTCCGGGGCTTTCGTGCCGTGCACATGGACCGTAAGCAACAACGCTTCGCTATCGTTCTGGCGCTCCTGGGAAACATGACCAAGTGTAAAGCCAAGTCTCGTCAGAACAGCACAGGCATGATCAACAAAATTACTTCTGGCATCACCTCTCGCACTGATCTTGAAGCCCTCCCGCGAGGCACGCGGCATGCGTCGCAGCCAACCAGGAGTAAGAAACATGATGGCGAGATAGCCAAGCGTCGTCAGTAAGGCCACTATGGTCATGCCTGCACCGCACGCCATTCCGATCGCTGCTGTAAGCCATACCGAAGCGGCTGTTGTCAGTCCACGCACGGTATCGCGCCGCATGAAAATAACGCCGCCACCGATAAAACCGAGACCCGACACGATCTGCGCCGCGACGCGAGAAGGATCAACGACGACGCGCCCTGCTGAAAGCACATCATCAAAACCGTATTTCGAAATCAGCATGAACAAGGCCGCTGAAACACCAACCAGCGTATAGGTGCGAAACCCGGCAGCCTTCTGTCTGTATTCCCGCTCGAGCCCGACCAGAGCAGAGAGGAAGAAAGCGAGTCCCAGCTCCTGCAGCTGAAGCAACCCCTCACCGGGAATATGTGAGAACAGACCCGCTGTCTGCATGATATGCCACCCCTCCGAAAACAACGTCCTGCAAGAGCATCAGGAGTATTCCCCACTCACACCTGCTGCAACTGCCTCTTGGCTTGCTCGAATCGCCCGCGCCCATGATAGAGGACGCTGTGACCATGACCGATATATCCAAATCCTCCGCGGCCAATGATGGCCTGACCGCATTGCTGCGTCGCTCTCCTCCAGCCAATCCTGAAGCCGAACGCGCGCTGCTTGGCGCACTCCTGACCAATAATAAGGCCTACGAACGCGTCTCGGATTTCCTGGTAGCCGCTCATTTTGCCGATCCACTTCACGGGCGCATCTTCGAGGCCATCGCGCGTCGCATCGATCGCGGCATGCTGGCCGACCCCATCACCATGCGCGCGGAATTCGAACATTCGGGTCTGCTAGATGAAGTCGGGGGACCCCAGTATCTGGGCCAACTGCTTATGGCCATGGTGGGCATCGTCAATGCCGGGGATTACGGCCGCGCCATTCATGATGCATGGATCAGGCGTCAACTGATCGAAATCGGTGAGACGGTCGTCAATAATGCCTATGGCGCCCGTGCCGATCTGGAAGGTGGCGACCAGATTGCAGCAGCCGAGGAAACGCTTTTCAAACTGGCTACGGATAAAGGCCAGGATGGCGGTTTCGTCACGTTCGAACGCGCCCTGACTGGTGCCTTGCAAGTGGCAGAGCAGGCATTCCAGCGCACTGGGGATGTCAGCGGTCTGACATCGGGCCTGCGCGACTTCGACAAGAAAACAGGTGGGTTGCATCCGTCAGATCTGCTGATCCTTGCCGGACGCCCAGCCATGGGTAAAACCGCACTTGCCACCAAGATCGCATTCTCTGCGGCTCAGGCACTGATGCGCGAGGCAGAGGACAAGGGCACGAAGCCTCGTGGCGCTGTAGCGATTTTTTCACTCGAAATGTCAGCCGAACAGCTCGCCACTCGAATCCTGTCGGAACAATCGGAAGTCTCAGGTGAGAAAATCCGTCGTGGCGATATCGGCCAGCGCGAATTCGACCGTTTCGTCCGTGTATCGCGCGAGTTGTCAGAACTGCCGCTTCATATTGACGACACGCCTGCCATCTCGCTCTCGGCCATGCGTACACGCTGCCGCCGTCTGGCCCGCACCAAGGGACTGAGCCTTGTGGTGGTCGATTACCTTCAGCTCATGCGTCCTGCCATCGGCACCAAGCCGGAAAGTCGCGTGCTGGAAATCTCGATGATTACACAGGGGCTCAAAGCCATCGCCAAGGAACTTTCAGTACCGGTGATCGCGCTCTCCCAGCTCTCCCGTCAGGTGGAATCGCGCGAAGACAAACGCCCCATGCTTTCGGATCTGCGTGAATCCGGCTCGATCGAGCAGGACGCCGACGCCGTGATGTTCGTCTATCGTGACGAGTATTACCTGCAACAGCGCATGCCCAAAGACAGCGCCTATGAAAGCATGGACAAATATCAGGTCGCCATGGAGGAGTGGCAGCGCAAGATGGCACTCGTACATAACAAGGCCGAGCTGATTCTGGAAAAGCAGCGTCACGGACCAACCGGCACCATCTCGCTTTTCTTCGAAGGCGAATTCACCCGCTTCGGCGATCTGGACACGGTGCACGACGTCTGAGCGTGTTCTTTACCAGCGCCATCTGATGCCACCGGTTACCGCAGCCGATCCAGGAGGAGCACCCAGACGCGTATCCCGATGACCGGCGAAAAAACTGGCAGTGAGATCGAGACCGGGAATGCCTGTCACCGGAAGGGCAAAAACAGTTGTGATGCCGTGTTCCATGGCAACAGGTGAAGACTGGCTCCGCTCAACCGATATCGGGCCCAATCGGCGTAACACGGATTGCATGGAGGGCTCGGCAAACGCCTTGGGCGGGGCCTTGGCGGCGATACTCAGATCGATGCTTTTGCCGCCGGGCAGAAGGGGAGCCGTAGTCAGAGGACGGCTTTTTCCAGTCTCGCCAGCGGGCAATCTGGAGATAGAGGGCCGGGAGTGCGGCAGGAAATACCCTGCTTCGGCAGCAAGACAGGAATGTCTCGCTGCCGGAAAGCACAGCAGAAGACAAAACAATACTTTTCTGTCTATTGTTTTTTCAAGCATAGAAAATACTCTATACCTGAAAAATCATGGAGGGGCGTCAATTTTCATGACGCCCTGTTACCATCAGAAATCAGCGGTATAAGGATCCGGCCCGGTACGTCCGTCTTTGCGATCGAGGGTCGCAATGCGTTTCATGTCGTCGTCATCAAGGTGAAAGTCGAACACACCGAGATTCTCATCAATCCGCTTTGGATTGGCTGATTTCGGAATGACGATATTGCCCTGTTCGAGATGCCAGCGGATAACGATCTGACCCGGTGTCTTGCCGTGTTTGTCGGCGATACCGGCAATGATCTCGCCGCCCAGACCACCGCCTTGTCCGAGCGGGCTCCAGGCCTCGGTGCGGATATCGAGAGAGTCGTTAAAGGCGCGCAGCTCTCTCTGCTGGAATGCCGGATGCAGCTCGATCTGGTTGAGGACCGGCTTTACCCCGGTTTCCTCAATGAGCTGCGTCAGATGTTCCTGCTGGAAATTACAGACACCAATTGAGCGGATACGACCGTCATTCTTGAGCTTGATCAGAGCTTTCCAGCTTTCCACTGCCAGCCCCGATTTCGGCATGGGCCAGTGGATCAGATACAGATCGATGACTTCACGACGCAGCTTGCGTGCACTTTCGTCAAACGCACGCATGGCCTTGTCATAGCCCATGTCCTGCGTCCAGAGTTTGGTAACGGCGTAGAGGTCGGGAAAATCCTGCAGCGCATCGCCAACGCCACTTTCATTACCATAAAACGCGGCCGTATCGACCATGTGATAGCCGGCCTTGGCCGCATAGCGCACAATTTCCGCCGTCTCATCGGCAGGCGTCTTGTAAACGCCGAGACCGAGTTGCGGTATCCGCGTGCCGTCGTTCAGCGCAATATGAAGTTGCTGCTCATCTGCGCGTGATGTGGCGGATTCCAGATCTGGTGTGAATGTGCTGCGAGACATGCCTCAGTTCTCCTGTCACCTGCATGGGGCTTGATAATCAATCAAGCGGTCTCACCCGCACCGGGTTGCAATAAAAGACCGAAAACCGCTCTTCACCCTAACGAGACCGACACGTCACGCGGCAGACATTCATGCAAAAACTCTTTGCGCCCATGGTTCTTGGGCGGGAAACTCTGTGTTAGGAACAGAGCGTCATGATCGCTGCAGCCGAATCCCTGTCCCGCTCCCCGTCCGAACCTGTGGACGCGCCCCTTATTCTGGCGCTGCCGAAGGGCCGCATCCTGAAGGCCCTCGGCCCCGTTCTGGAACGTACCGGCCTGTTCGAGGACGGGAGTGCGATCGGCGAAGGCACGCGCAGCCTGCGTTTCCCTACCCTCGACCCGAATGTCGATGTGGTGCGCGTCCGCTCTTTCGATGTGGCGACCTTCGTGGCCCATGGCGGCGCACAGATCGGTGTCTGCGGTGCCGATGTGCTCATGGAATTCGATTATCCCGATATCTATGCCCCGCTCGATCTGGGCATAGGTGGCTGCCGCATTTCCATCGCCCGACCTGTTGGCGAAGGCACCCATGACACCACGGCTGCGAGCTCGCATATTCGCGTCGCCACCAAATATCCGACGATCACGCGGCGTCATTTTGCTGCCAGGGGGGTCAATGCCGAGATCGTCCATCTGCATGGTGCCATGGAACTGGCACCCACACTTGATATGGCCAGCGTGATTGTGGATCTCGTTGATACCGGCTCGACACTCAAGGCCAATGGCCTGCGCGAGACTGATGTGATCGCCCATGTCACGAGCCGCCTGATTGTCAATCGTGTTGCCCTGAAGACCCGACCTGAGGCCATTCGCGCCCTGATCGAACGCTTCCGCAACGCCCTGCAGGAGAATGCCGCATGAAATGGCTCCAGAGCAGTGACGATGATTTTGAAACCCGCCTCGGCAGCCTGCTTGCCGATCGCAGTGCGGTCGAAACCAGCGTCAGTACACCCGTACGCGACATTATTGCTGCCATACGCAGCCAGGGCGACATCGCGCTTTGTAACTATACATCGCGTTTCGACAGACTGGATCTGACAGCAGACACCCTTCGTATTTCCGAAGCCGAGATTGCCCGTGAAGCCGACAGGGTCGATGCGGATCTCATGGAAGCCCTCACCCTCGCCGCCACACGTATCGAGGCCTTTCACCGGGCACAGCTGCCTTCCAACCTTTCCTATACTGACGATGCCGGGCTGATGCTTGGCATGCGCTGGACATCACTTGATGCTGTCGGGCTCTATGTACCGGGGGGCAAGGCGGCCTATCCCTCGTCCGTACTGATGAACGCCCTGCCCGCGCGTGTGGCAGGTGTCGAGCGTATCGCCATGTGTGTGCCCTGCCCCGATGGCATCCTCAACCCACTGGTTCTTGCGGCCGCACGGGTCTGTGGCGTGAACGAAATCTATCGTGTCGGTGGCGCCCAGGCCGTGGCCGCCCTCGCCTATGGCACGGCAAGCATCCCGCCGGTCGATCGTATTGTTGGGCCGGGCAATGCCTATGTGGCCGAAGCCAAGCGTCAGGTCTTCGGCCATGTCGGCATCGACTCGATTGCAGGCCCATCCGAAGTCGTCGTCGTAGCTGACAATCGCAATGAGCCACGCTTTGTCGCGCTTGATCTTCTGGCCCAGGCCGAGCATGACGAGCTTGCACAGGCCGTACTGATCACGGATGATCCCGCCTTTGCCAGGACTGTGGTCAAGGCGCTCGAAAACGAGCTTCTGACCCTGCCGCGTGCCGCTATCGCGGGCAAATCCTGGGCCGATCATGGCGCAGTCGTGATTGTGCGTGACTGGGAGGAGGCCGCGCGGATCGCCAATCGTTTTGCCTCGGAACATCTGGAAGTAATGCTCGACGACCCGGAAACCTTTGCGACGCAGATTCGCCACGCAGGGGCCATGTTCCTCGGGCGCAACTGTCCGGAAGCCGTGGGCGATTATGTTGGCGGGCCGAACCACGTTCTGCCTACCAGCCGCACGGCGCGGTTCGCATCGGGTCTGTCGGTTTTTGACTTCCTCAAACGGACGACCTCGATCGCCACAGATGAAAACGGTTTGCGCGCAGTTGGCCCTGCCGGGGTCGCCCTTGCCCGGGCCGAAGGACTTGGCGCCCACGCGCTCAGCCTTTCAGCCCGACTCGATGCATTGGGGTGGAATCAGGGGTGATCTGGCCCTTTTCACCCCAATAAATCAGCAAGAAACTTGACGTAACGGCCTGCAGCCAGCACATACGCGGCAGAATTTTCTGCCGGGGGCTTGTATGGCCCCTCCTCCTGCGTGTTTCAGCTTCAATCCCGACAAGGACCCCAATGTCAAAAGAAGACATGATCGAATTCAGTGGCACTGTTACTGAGTTGCTGCCCAATGCCATGTTCCGCGTGACCCTCGACAACGAACACACGATTCTCGCTCATACAAGCGGCAAGATGCGCAAGAACCGTATTCGCGTTCTGGCAGGTGACCGCGTCAACGTTGAAATGACCCCATACGACCTGTCAAAGGGCCGCATTACCTTCCGCTTCAAGTAAGAGCGTTTTCATGACGGACGGCATCAGGCCGGAACTGATCCTCGCTTCGGCATCGCCCCGGCGGATCGATCTCCTGCGCCAGATCGGGCTCGTTCCCGATCGTATCGACGCTGCCGATCTGGATGAATCACCGCGCCAGAATGAAACGCCACGACTTTGCGTGGCGCGTCTGGCCCGGATGAAGGCCGAAGCGATCGCCGCCCGGACAACCGGGTCAGCTCTGGTTCTGGCAGCTGACACACTCGTTGCTGTCGGTAGGCGAATCCTGCCCAAGGCTGAAGACCGCGCAACGGCAGAACGCTGCCTGCGTCTGCTTTCCGGGCGACGCCATACTGTCCTCACTGCGGTCTGCGTTACGCCAAGCCCTGCCTGGGCAGAAGGGCGCCATGTCGAGCGTCTGGTCGAAACCGACGTAACCTTCTCGCGCCTGACCGACTGTCAGATTACCGCCCTGCTCGACCATGGTGACTGGCAAGGCAAGGCAGGCGGCTATGCGCTTCAGGGCGCGGCAGCCTCGGTCGTACGGTATGTAGGCGGCAGCCCCTCAGCCGTAATCGGCTTGCCACTGTTCGAGACCGCCCAGATGCTGCGCGGTCAGTCCTTCCGCTTTCTGGTATGAAAGAGTGCCGTATCGCTTGGTCACCGGGCGAGGCGCGTATTGCTGTCTGCGACGGTGATGATCTGCTCGACTTCGGCCTCTGGCGCCCCGGTATGCCCGATGGCTATGGCGACATTCATCTGGTCAGGGTGCAAAAGGCCGCCCCGGCACTTGGTGGTGCTTTTGTTACACTCTTTGATCATAGCACCGGCTTTCTTACCGGCACACATCAGGACGGCGCTCTGGTCGCCGCCCGTGTAACGCGCAGTGCACAGAACGGCAAAGGATTACGCCTCAAACCGCTTGTCGGCCATTCACCCGAAGGCAATATCCCACAACTTGTCTCGCGTGGTCCTACGCCACTTGAGGAAATTGCAGCACGTTACCCGGATCTTGCCCTGTGCTGTGACGATCCTGCCCTCATGGCGCAGATTCCAGCGGCGCTAAGGCCTCGTATCGAGCGTGTCAGCCAGGCTTTCGATACCGTTCTCGAAGCCTCATGCGACGAGCTTTCCACCCCACAGGCCTCTCTGCCGAACGGATTACGCGCCACCATCACACCGACACCGGCCCTGACCGCCATTGACCTGGACGACCCCTCTCCGGACCAGCGTCGCCAGATGGACGGGTTCGCGGCCAATCGCCATGGTTTTGTGGCTCTGGCACGTGAGATCCGTCTGCGTAATCTGAGCGGTGCCATTCTCATAGACCCAGCGGGGGTGCCCCTGCGCAAGCGCCCTGCACTTGGCGCCTTTCTGGCAACGGCCCTGGCCGATGACCCGATGCAGCCCAGAATGCTCGGAGCGACGGCCCTGGGTCTGCTGGAAGTCGTCCGCACCAGAGGACGTGCACCTTTGCATGAAGCACTTTCCAGCCCCGGCGGGCGCGGGCTTTCTGCTTTGAGACAGATCCTGCGCGACAAAGGCAGTGTAATGGCAGGCGGAAATCCCGTACTCCGCGCCTCTTTGGCCGTTGTAAGGGCGCTGGAAACTGAGCGCGAGGCACTGTCGCACTTCGCGCTCTGCTGGGGAGCTCCTCTTACTCTGACAATGATGCCTGACTACCCGGATGCCTATTGGAGTTTCACGCCATGAGCCTCTGCCCCATCTGCAAGCGCCCGACAGAGACAGCGTTTCGCCCGTTCTGCAGCAAGCGTTGCGCTGATATCGATCTTGGCCGCTGGTTCAATGAGAGCTACAGCATTCCGGCCTCGACCGGGGATGATGAGGAAAAAATCGTCTTTCCCCCGCTTGATCAGCGTGACGGGTTGGAGTAAACCCCCTCTCACACCGCTTGGTGACGGTGCCCAAGTAGCTCAGTTGGTAGAGCATGCGACTGAAAATCGCAGTGTCACTGGTTCGATCCCGGTCTTGGGCACCACTTTCTCCCTAAAATCCATAATTTTATATTATCTGCTTCTTGTATTTTGCAAGCTGACGCAGCTCGGCGCCCCAGACCCGATGAGTCTGGAACGCCGAAAAAACCGATCATTTGGTTTGATGCGATATTCTCTGCCTGTATCAGGCCAGCAGACCACCATCGACAGCCAGAGCCGATCCGGTGATGTAGCTTGAACGCTCATTGACCAGGAACGACACCACGTTGACGATGTCTTCAATCTCGCCATAGGCGCCGGTCGCGACAAAGCTGGCAAGCACCTTCGCTACATCGGTGCCGGACGGGTTCATGGCGGTATTCACCGGACCCGGTTCGACAACATTGATCGTGATGCCACGATTGCCAAGATCACGCGCCACACCCTGGGCAAAACCGCGCAATGCAGCCTTGGTGCTGGAATAGAGCGACAGACCCGGCAGCGGAGCACGACCACCGAATGATGAACCCATAAGAATAATACGGCCGCCGCTCTGCATGTGTTTCACGGCGCACATGGTTTCGATCATCGGGCCGCGCACGTTGAGATTGAGTCCAGCTTCGATGACTTCAGGCGTGATATCGTCGATCGTCCCTTTGGGATACATCCCCGCATTGCAGACCAGCACATCGAGGCGGCCAAAAGCGCGAATTGTTTCCGCGACGATCTTCTCGTTACCTTCAACCGTGCTGCCGTCAGCCTGGACTGCCAGTGCGCGACGCCCGAGAGCCTCGACGGCACGGATCGTGTCCTGCGCACTCGCAGCGTCACGCGGGTAGGAGAAGGCAATATCATAGCCTTCGCTGGCCAGCTGGCGGGCGATACCGGCACCAATACCGCGGCTTGCACCGGTTACGATGGCAATTTTTGCAGTCATCAATCTGTTTCCCTGTTCTGGAAAATGGCAAAAAAGGCGTTGAGCCCCAGAAATTTGATCGCGTCAGACACGAGCATGAATTCAAGCATCGCTCAGGCCTGCGGCAGGCCGCATGAGCGATCGAGAACCCTGCAGTTATTGCAGAAATCTCTCAGCATCTGACGCCTCTGCGTAGCAGTGAAGCGGATCGTCCTGCCTTCAAGCCTTCCGATCTGTTCGCGCCATACACGATACAGAAGTCGGATATCTTTCTTCTGACAGCTATGGAGAACAGGCCCTCTAGTGGGCGCAACGGTAAGGTTCTGCATGGCAGGCTCCTCTTCGAGAGTGAAACTCCTGTGTCTTTCGGACAGGCACACCATGCCTGCACAGCATAAAGGAGCGTTATCTCAGGATTCCTGAAAACTTGCCTTTTTTTCTCATTGTGCAATTCTATAACCATGATGAAACCGGAAATGACTGCTCAGCTGACAGAGGTCCAGGCGCTCGTACGTCGGCATTGCCCACGCAAGAGTACCAAAACCGCTATCGATTACCTGACGCTTTACCACTCGGACACGACAACAGACCCTCTTCTTGTCGTGTATCAGCCGCGCATTTACCTCATCATCCAGGGTGCAAAGACTATCCGGATTCACAAGCGGAGCTTTGATTACGACCAGAACCATTATCTGGTAGCCACGGTCGACCTGCCGCTTTCCGGTCATATCACCCGCGCCTCGCCGGAAGAGCCATACCTGGCCGCCTGCATTGCATTCGAGCCGGCCGAGATTGCGGAAGTCATTGCACAAACCTGTGCAGATCCCGGCTTGCAGGCGCCATTGCGTGCGAGCCTTGGATTGAGCCCGGTCACGCCCGATCTGCTGGACGTGCTGCGCCGTCTGCTCTGCGCACTCGACGGCGAACAGGACCGCAAATTTCTGGCCCCCATGCTCAAGCGGGAGTTGATCTATCGTACCCTTCAGGGCGATCAGCGCCACGTACTTCATGAAATTGCTGATCAGAAAAGCGATGCCTCACGCATCAACCGGGCTCTGGCTTTCCTGCGTGCAAACTTCATGGAGGAAACCGGGATGACCCAGCTCCCGCGCCTTGCCGGGATGGGACAATCCACTTTCTATCGCAAATTCCAGGAAGTGACCGGGATTTCTCCCGTACAATATCGCAAACGCCTTCGCCTGCAGGAAGCCAGACGCCTGATGCTGAGTGAAGACCGGCTTGCCGCCGATGCCGGTTTTGCCGTGGGCTATGAAAGCCCCTCCCAGTTCACTCGTGAATACAAGACTATTTTCGGGCTTCCCCCCCATCAGGACGTCAAACGTATCCGTACGATCGGGGTAGAGCGCTATCGAGAGCTGAACGAGGATGTCTGGATCTGAGCAGTAACAGGCGCGCAGTATGCAATATGCAATGCGTTACACGATCATGCGGTCCGGCTTCTTGGCCTCACCGCATTTCAGGCGCAGATTTAATGGAAAAGACCGAGGTATCATCATGCGCCTTCTCCCGCTCTGCGGCATTTTCCTGACCCTGACTGCCTGTTCACATCCTCTTTCACACGACGATGAAAGCCGCGCCGGATTGCTTCGGCCTGTTTCCTCAACAGGCAGCTCGCCCTCAACAGACAGGCCGCCATCAGATCGCAGACCTCACGGTCATATGTATATGGGCTCGGGTATGGGGGCCTCGCATCTCTGAAGCAGCCTTTCCAGAGACGCACAACAGGCGGTCCTTTATCGTGTCTTCCTTGCGCAACGCTTCAGACAGGGTATCCGAGACAGGTAATACTGCCTGACAAGGTCCTCCTCATCTGATCGCATCGAGCACGCCCGAGACTGTCAGGATCTGCGGCAGGATCTTCCCGTCCTTGTGAGGCGCATAATAAACATAAAGCGGCACGCCATCGCGGCCATGCTCGCGCAGGAAGGCACTGATGGTTTCATCCCGGTTGGTCCAGTCGCCCTTCATATAGACGACACCCTGGGCTTTGAAGGCTTTCTGCACAGGTGCCGTTTGCAGTGCGACGCGTTCATTGACCATACAGGTGATGCACCAGGCCGCCGTCATATCCACAAAGACCGGTTTACCTTCTTCACGCAGCCCGGCGAGACGCTCTGGCGAATAGGAAACACTGCCGGCTTCTGCCTTTGTTTCCACCAACCCACCGGATGCGACACCATTATCGATCCGTGCCAGACTGGCGCCCGCGATGACCAGCACAAGCAAGGCCAGTATGCGCCCGATAATGACGCCCGGCGTTGCTCCCTTGATCATGGCCTGGCGTTGTGTTGTTCCGAACAGCCAGGCCACCAGCCCGAGCCCGACAGCCCCCCCTAATCCTACGGGCAGGATCATGGCACCGCGCTGGACGCAGGCAACCCAGAACAGCCAGACCGCTGTCCCAAGCAGAGGAAAAGCTAGGGCCTGCTTCAGCACCGCCATCCAGGCGCCTGGCTTTGGCATATGGCGAGCCAGGAATGGAATGGTGGCAATCGCTATATACGGAGATGCCAGTCCGAAACCCATGGCCAGAAACAGTACGAGTCCTGCCCAGGCCGGTCCACTCAGGGCCGCAGCAATGGCAGCGCCCATGAAGGGAGCCGTGCAGGGTGTGGCCACGATCACTGCCAGCAGACCCGTCAGCATATCGCCCCACACACCATGGCGGGGCGTGACATCCTGGCCGATACGACCCAGCGTGAACTCAAAAACACCCAGAAGATTGAGTGCCATCATGATCAGTAGCCAAGCCACGCTGATGACGAAAATGGGGGACTGGAACTGGAACCCCCACCCCGCGGCAGACCCGACACTGCGCAGCAAGATCATGGCCACACCCAGCGCAGCGAAACTCCCCATCACCCCTGTCGTGTAAGCCAGAGCGCTCGTAATCTGCTCGTGGCGCTTGCCCCCCCCCAGACGAACAAGAGAGAAGGCCTTCATGGCCAGAACCGGAAAGACGCATGGCATCAGATTGAGAATGAGCCCGCCCAGAAACGCAAAAAGCAGCATCTGCCAGAGCGAGGAAGGCGCAGACACCGGCGGCGGTGTCGTGGCCGGGCTCCCGGAAGCAGCACCCGTGGCTTGTACTGTCCTGATCCAGAGCGCCGTCTGCTGGCCCGCTTTGTCCTGCACCACAACAACGCCTTCAAGACTCGCGGGCTTGTGTGCGGCATCGACCCAGTTGAGGGCAAGCGTCAACTCACCCTCGCTGACATTCAGCTTCTGCGGCGCTACCTGATCGATCAATCCGGTTTCGGAAGGCATGAACCACGCCCGCTCGACGCTCTCCGGTGAAAGCCCCTTTCCCGTCAGACTGAGTAGCCCATTCGCTGCAAGAGACGCCGCAAAAGGCGACGGTATCGGGCTGGACTGGGCGGCATGGACAAAAAGCGGGGCCTGGGCAGAACTGTTTGCCTTGGCGTTGCCCGCTGGCAGATCAAGCGTAAAATCGCCTTGCTCGGGTACGCAGGTTGCTGCACAGACAAGCCACTCAGCATGAGCCTTGAGCGTGACCGCTCCCCCCTGCCCTTCAAGCCTCAGCGCCTGTGGTAACAGCACATCGCCCGTATAGGCGTAGGACATCAGGCCGCCTTCACTGATACGTACAGGGGTCGGAAAATCGATTCTCTCGCTTTGTCCTGTCAGGACGCCACTCGCGGTTACCTTGAGCGTCGGCGGCTCACCGGCATCACCGGCATTGAGCCAGTAGGTATGCCAGCCGGGCTTGAGTTGCAGACGCAGCCCGACATGAAGCGTTGCTCCTGCCTCGACACTGTCACGATCAGTGACCAGCGTTGCCGTATCGTGGCTGGAAACAACAGGATCGCTCTCGGCGGCGAAAACAGGCACATGGCCAAAAGAAGACAGGAGCAGAACAAGAAAAAACAGCTTACGCAGCATCAGACCGATCGCATCGTTAGAAGAGAATTGCCGACCGCCCCAGGGACGCGCCATAGAGGTCATTATGACCGGTCCAGTATTACCCGCCAATCTCATTTTGCTTCCCGTTCTTCCTGTCTCGGCCGCCCTGCCTGAATTACAGGACGTACTGGCTTCAGGCCGCAATGCGGTGCTGGTCGCTCCACCCGGCGCAGGGAAGACGACTTTGGTGCCGCTTCATCTTTTACAAGTCCCCTGGCGTAAAGACGACAGACTGCTGGTGGTGGAGCCGCGTCGTGTGGCTGTGCGAGGTGCCGCCCATCGCATGGCGTCTCTCCTGGGAGAAGAAACCGGCAGAACAGTCGGGTACCGCACACGCACGGACTCTGCCGTCAGCGCCACCACCCGTATCGAGGTCGTGACGGAAGGGCTTTTGTTGCGTCGCCTGCTGACTGACCCGCTTCTTGAAGGCGTGGGCGCCATTCTATTTGACGAAGTGCATGAGCGCTCTCTCGATCTCGATACGGCACTGGCCTTTGCTCTCGATCTGCAACGCACTCTCAGGCCTGAACTGCGCCTTGTCGCCATGTCGGCCACAACAGATGGACGCGCTTTTACGACCCTGCTCGATGGTGCCCTTGTCGAAAGTGAAGGCCGGGCCTTCCCTCTCGATATTCGTCATACCAAGCGCGATCTCACCGCCTTGCGTGAATTGCCAGAGCTCGTGGCCCGGAGCATCCGCGGACTGATGGCTGAAGAAGAAGGCGATCTTCTGGCCTTTCTTCCGGGTGTTGCCGAAATCAGACGTTGTGCCGCAGCCCTTGCCGGGCTGGATGCATTGATTCTCCCGCTCTATGGCGAACTGGATACAAAAGAGCAGGACCTGGCTCTCAAACCGTCCGACAGACGCAAGGTCGTACTGGCAACTTCCATCGCCGAAACTTCACTGACGGTACCAGGCGTCCGTCTGGTTGTTGATGGCGGCTTTCGTCGTGAACCGCGTCTCGATGTCGGCTCAGGACTTTCGCGACTGGAAACAGTGAGAATCTCACGCGCCACGGCCACACAGCGCGCAGGCCGAGCGGGACGCGAGGCACCTGGCATCGCTCTGCGTTTATGGACCGAGGCCACCGGGCGCGCCATGATCCAGCATGATCTGCCGGAAATCCTGAGTAGCGATCTGGCAGGGCATTGTCTTGATACTGCCTCATGGCAGGAAATCATGGGTACACAACCCGATGCTCTTCCTCTGCTCGATGCCCCGCCCTCAGGGGCAAGACAGGCCGCCATCGCCCTGTTGCAGACCCTTGGTGGACTGGACAAGGCAGGAAGGGTCACACCACTCGGTACTGCCATGGCTCGTCTGGGTGCTCAGCCGCGTCTGGCTGCCATGATGTGCGCAGCCCGCACACCCGTTGAAAAAGCCACTGCCGCCGCACTTGCTGCCCTGCTCGAAGAACGCGACCCGTTGCGGCCGCGCCCCATACCAGGACAGCGCGCGCCTGCGATCCAAGCCGATATCCAGTCGCGCCTCGCCCTGATCGAAGGAGCCGAGCATCATCCTGCAGCCGACAGGGCGAGTCTTGCGCGCATACGCCAGTCGAGCCAACGCTATCAAAGACGTCTTGGCCTGTCGCAGCGCCTGCCTCCTGATCCGGACTGTACCGCAGCCCTTCTTGCAGCAGGTTTCCCTGATCGGGTTGCCATGGCCTCGGGTGAAACGGGCCGCTATCGTCTGGCTGGAGGCGGCTCGGCAAGGCTCAGCGCCATCGACCCGCTGGCACGTGAGAAACTGCTCGTCGCGCCATCACTGCATACGCGCACCGCTACAGAAATCTGTCTGGCCGCACCGCTCGACCTCGACACTTTGCCCCCGACCCTGCTCGCAAGAACGGAAGAACAGGTCGAAACGGCCCTCGACACGGCAACAGGTAACGTTATTGCCCGCAGAAGACTGCGCCTTGGTGGGCTGGTGCTGCGCGATCGATCAGCCCCGGCCGATCCGGAAGAAATCCGGTCCCTGCTACTTTCGCGCATCCGTGCCGATCTGTCAGGCAGCCTTGACTGGAGCGAAGCCTGTCAGCAGTTCCGCGCCCGTCTTGCTCTGGCACGCCTCCATCTCGACGAGACCCTGCCTGCGGCCGATGACGAAACCCTCGCAGCCACGCTTGAAGACTGGCTGCTGCCCTATATCGACGGTATGACCAGGATTTCGCAGATCCAGGCACTCGATCTGCTGTCGCTACTGCGCCAGAGGCTTGATTATGCCCAGCTGAAACGCCTTGATCAGGAATTACCGACAAGTCTTGCCCTGCCGGGTGCCGCGCCCTCAATCGATTATCGCGAGCCAATCCCGACCATTTCCGCTCGAGCGCAGGCTTTCTATGGTCTGAAAGAAACGCCACGCATCGCTCATGGCAAGGTAAAGCTGCAATTCGCTCTGCTTTCACCGGCAGGAAGACCACAAGCCATCACCGCCGATATCGCGACGTTCTGGCAGACAGGCTGGCCAGATATGCGACGCGACATGCGCGGCCGCTACCCCCGCCATGACTGGCCGGAAAACCCGGCGCTTGCGAGCCCGCCACCGCCAAGGCGACGCCCGGATCACTGAGCGATACAGTGAAACACACTTTTGATAAAAAATCACACACAAAAGTGATATTAGATACTCTCATGATAAAATACTGATGGGGCGCTCGTTTCGACGTAGATCGGTCAGGCAATATCTTTCAGCACGAAAACTTGTCTTTCGAAATGCAAGGCTATCTCCCACTCTTTCCGGAGCCGAACCGTAACCTTTCGACTGGGACGAGAACTCATCATGACTCTGGCCGCCCCCCTGCCTGCCTCACGCAGGAACAGCCCTGCTCTCTCGGCAACAGGACAAAAGAGGGTTTTCATTGCCTCTTGCGTGGCCGGGCTGGCTGGCGTCCTGTTCGGCTATGATCAGGGTATCATCTCGGCAGCACTCCTGACCCTCGGCGACAGTTTTACACTCGATACGTTCGGCAAGCAGGCCATTGCTGCCGGTATGGTTGGTGGGGCTCTTCTGGGCTGTATTGGTGCCGGACCACTCTCCGATCGTCTGGGTCGGCGGCCTCTGGTAGGGTTTGCAGGAGCGCTGTTCCTGCTCGGGTCCGTCGGTTCGGCCATGGCCATGTCACCAGCCGAACTGACCATCATGCGTATTATTCTGGGCCTCGCTGTTGGCGGGGCGAGCCAGATCGTACCGGTCTATATTGCCGAACTGGCTCCCGCTGCCCGACGTGGCAGGCTGGTATTGCTGTTTCAGCTTGCCATTGTCGGCGGTGTTCTGGTGTCATCGCTCATCGGTTGGGCCCTGAGCGATAACCCGCTGCTGCTTCGCCTGCTCAGCCGGGGTGGCGACTGGCGCATGATGTTTCTGCTTGGTGCCGTTCCCGCGCTGATGCTTCTCATAGGCCTGATTTTTCTACCGGAAAGTCCACGTTTTCTGGCGTCAAAAGGCCGAAAAGACGAGGCTCTCGCCATTTTACGCAGCCTGCGCGGCCCGGAGGAAAACCCGGAAGCCGAAATGGCTGAAATTCATGATGCGGCCGGGCAGCGTGGAAGCTGGAAACTGCTCTTTTCAAAGCACCTGCGCCCCGCTCTTGTTGCCGGGACAGGGCTTGCGATGTTCAGCCAGGTGACGGGCACGAACGCCGTACTCACCTATGCCCCGACCATTCTGGCTGGCGCCGGATTCGACCGTAATTCGGCCCTTCTGATTTCCATCGCCATCGGCGTAACCATCACAGTAGCCACGATTTTCGGCTTCTGGGCCGTCGACCACTGGGGGCGCCGTCGCCTCATGTTGCGGGTCCTTCCCGGCTCCATTCTCGCCCTGATCCTGCTGGCCTTCGTCTTTTTCGGTGGCGATCCGCAAGGCATCGGCAAGAGCCTCGCTGTAGCTGGGCTGCTGCTCTATGTGCTTTGCACACTGGGCAGCATCAATGCCTCGCTCTGGCTTGTCGGCGCTGAGGTCTTTCCGCTTTCCGTACGTGGCAAGGGAATGGGGCTGGTTACGGTCTCACACTGGTCTTTCGACCTGCTGATCTCGATGCTCACGCTGTCAATCATCGAGATCATGGGAGTTTCAGGTACTTTCATTCTCTTCGCCGGACTGACAAGCCTTGGCTGGCTTTTCATTCGCCGCTGCATTCCCGAAACGAAAGGCCGCTCGCTCGAGGATATCGAGCGCAGCCTTAATACGGGTGATTTTCTGTCACACTCCTGATTATCCGTCCTGCTTCCCTGTCGCAGCGCCTTACCAGCGCTGTGACAGGGTAACGAATACGGCTCGACCCGGCGCCCATGCGCAGGCAACGTCACGTGTGCACATCGCAACATATCTGTGATTGGCAATATTGGTGCCATTGAACTGGACGCGTGTGCTGCCACGGTCAATATGGGCCTGAAGATCCCAGACCAGCTGCGCCGGCACGGTAAAGGTCAGGGGAATGGATCCCGCTGTATTGCCCGTATAGCGCATACCCGCCCCAAGCCCTGCCTGCCATAACGCCGAGAAAGCGACATCGCGCTTCAGAAAGAACGAGGCCATATGCGAGGGAATAGCGACAGGCCGCTGCCCGATCTGGCTTACCGTATTCGACTTCAGAACACGCGGGTCCTGATAGGTGAAGCTTGCAACGAAATCGATCTTGTAAGGCAGACGACCCACCCCTTCGAACTCAAAGCCGCGCGTTCTCTGTCGCCCGGTCTGCACGCTGAAAGACGTATTATTCGGATCGGCAGTCAGGACATTATCCTGCACCAGATTGAAGAAGTCGGCCGTGAGCATGAAATCATCAACACCACGCAACGGAGTAACGGGCTTGTATTTCAAACCGGCCTCGATCTGCTTGCCCGTCGTTGGTACGAAAGCTGCCCCGGCAAATGTCGTGCCGACCTGAGGCTGGAACGAGGTGGCGTAGGAAACATAAGGGTTCAGCCCGATGGCCGACTGGTAAACCAGCCCGACACGCCCTGTGAAGGCATTGTTGTTCTGCGGCGTGCGCCCGCCGGTCAGGTTATTCACCGTCATGCTTTCGGTGAAATCACCACGGCCTGACAGGGTAAGATACCAGTGCTGCCAGTTGGCCTGTTCCTGCGCATAGATCCCCGTGTCGGTTTCGGTTTCGTTGGTACTGGTAGTGGTGGCATAGCCGGGCCAGGTAATGGCGCGATAAACCGGCGTGTAGAGATTGAGCGCGGGGGCTGCACGCTGGCCACGACGATTGGCCAGAAAATCACTACGAAAATCGACACCCGTCAGGATTTCATGGTGGATCGGGCCGGTACGGAACACCACGTCAGAGCGCGTATCAAGCGTGACGTTGTTGTAATTACCCTGCTGGTTCAACGCCGTGCGGTTGATGCTCTTTTGGTCAGCCGAAAGAGACGAGGTTGTGACGAAGCGGTAAAGCACGTCGAGATGCGCGTAACGCATGTTCTGCGTAATCGTCCAGTTCGGCAGGATATGACGCACCAGATTATAACCCACCGCCGCCTGACGTTTGGAATACACATCATAATCGGCATCGCTGCTCAGGAAATTACGGGCGATCTTTCCCCATTTCGACGGCAGAACCGTGCCGCGCGCAGGCAGGAACTGTGCCGTTGAACCGGCATCGAGCTGCTCGAAGCTGGTCAGCAGGGTGGCGATCGTCTTGTCGTCAGGGCGCCAGCTCAGCGACGGCGCGACATAGATCTCGTTATTCTTAATATTCCTTGCATAGGTATCGGATTTGCGGATTAACCCGTTGAAACGCCAGAGCAGTGTCTTGCGGCTATTGAGCGCCCCGCCGACATCCACCGCTCCCTGAACGCGCCCGTAAGATCCGGTCTGGAAATTCACTTCATTAACCTGATCCAGATGCGGGCGCTTGCTGACCGCATTGATAATTCCCCCCAACTGCCCCGACCCATACAGGGCAGAAGACGCGCCGCGCAGTACGTCCATTTCCTCCAGCCCCCAGGGCTCTATGCTGAAACTCTGCGAGGTACTGGCATCGGGCGCACGCGTGCCATCGAGATAGATATCGGGCGTAAAACCACGGATCGTTCCGAAATAGCCGCGAGGGTCGTCCTTCGATCCGTAATCGGACACGCCAGCCGCATAACGTACCGCCTCGGAAAGGCTGCGCGCATTGAGGACGCTCATACGCTCCTGCGTGATGACCGTGATATTCTGTGGTGTCAGTTCAAGCGGCGTAGAGGTTTTGGTTGCGCTGCTCGCTGCTGCAGGCAGAAAACCACTACGTCTGGCTGAAACGCGGATTGTTTCATGCACATTCGCCGCCTGTTTCGACACGGCCTGTTTTTGCGGGGTCAAGCCCTGAGCAGGTTTTGCAGATGCGTCCGGCCTCTGTTCTGCAGCCCAGACCGGGGCACCCCCGGACAGGGGAAACGAGACAAGCGCAGACAGGTACAGGGCAGCGCGATACGTGGCGGACATAGTCTTCCCGGATAATACAACAGATATTTGGTGCAATTGATAATGTTTCTTAATTGCACCAAAGGTCGTTAGGAAATTCGGGCCTGAACTGTCAATCGATCGCTGCAGCCGGGAGGTCTGCCTGAAAATTCTGTGGTGATTATGTCACGTTATTGTCAGGGTTGAAGGCGTTGTCCCTCAGGACTGGAGAGCCTCACCTCGAAGTCTTTCGAGCAATACCACCAGAGGGTGATCAAGCTTCATCCCCCTGAAACGCTTCACCTGACTGCGGCAGGAATAGCCACTGGCCAGAAAACGCTGTCTGCTATCCCGATCGAGGTGCATTCCCCAGGATTGCTCGAAAATGACGCGTGAGGTTTCGGCATTACGGGCCTCATGACCGAAGGTGCCGGACATGCCGCAACACCCTGTCTTTTCGAGCCTGAGATTCAGCCCCACGCGTGCAAACAGGGCCTGCCAGTCATTGCCCGAGCCGGCGAGCGCGGTCTTTTCCGTGCAGTGGCCAAGAAACACGTGCTGCGTCTCGGAGGCCCTGCCGATATCAGGCGTATTACGCTCCGGCAAAGCCTTGAGCAGGAATTCCTGCGGCAACAATACCGCAGGCAGCGCCTCAATGCCCGCAATCTTGCGGTATTCCTGCCGGTAAATGAGCGTCATGGCCGGATCGAGCCCGACAATCGACACGCCGGATGCGCCGAGCCCACGCAGCCATGATGCATTGCGCCGTGCCTGACTGGCAAACATCCCGAGAAAGCCATGCACATGCAGAGGTTTGCCGCAGGCCAGACTCTCGGCCAAGTAGACCTGATAACCGCATCGCGACACCAGCTCGATCAAGGCGCAGATAAGAGGTGTCTCGAAATGACGCGTGAACAGATCAGGCATCAGTATCACACTGCGGGCTTTTTCTTCTGCCGAAAGCGCTGCCAGCCTTTCTGGGCGAGCCACTTCCACTTCCCAGATACGACAGATCTCAGCCAGCTCTGCCCCCTGCATGGAAGGCATATCCACCAGACCAAACAATCGTTTGCCAAGCGACCGGACAACAGGGAGCCGTGCGCCTGCATTATAGAGCGGTGCGAAACGAGCCATGAGTGGCAGCGTATATTCGATCATACCCACCACATAATCGCGTAACGGCCGCGCATAACGCTGGTGGTAGAGATTGAGAAAGCGTGCCCTGAAATCAGGGACATCTACCTTGACCGGGCATTGGCTCGTGCAGGATTTGCATGCGAGGCAGGTCGCAAGACTATCGTAGAGCTGGTGTGAAAAATCGCGTGGTGCGGCGGACCGACGATGGAATAACGCGCCCAGACGCTGTCCCAGAGACGGATGTGACTGCTCCAGCGCTCCAACGTCCGTGCCGGCTTCCGCCTGAAGACGCAGCCATTCACGCAGGAGCGAGGCACGGCCTTTCGGCGAGAACCGCCTGTCGCGTGTGGCCTTCCAGGACGGGCACATCGGATCATCCTGATCGTAATTGAAACAGGCGCCATTGCCGTTGCAATGCATCGCCGTGCCAAAGCCCTTCCATACCGGATCAGGAATCTGCCTGTCCTGCGCGCCGCGCATCGGTACGGAATCAACACGCAGAAGAGGACGGGCGATCGCTTCCGGTGCGGCGATCTTGCCGGGATTGAGCTGATCATGCGGATCGAAAACCGCCTTGATCTGCTGAAGACACGGGTAGAGAGGGCCAAAAATCTCGGGAACATACTCCGAACGCACCCCTTTGCCGTGCTCTCCCCAAAGCAGCCCACCATAACGACGGGTCAGGGCAAAAACGGCATCACTGAGCGGACGGATACGGGCTGCGTCTTTGGGATGGCGCATATCAAGAAGCGGGCGCACATGCAGCACGCCAGCATCGACATGGCCAAACATGCCGTAATCAAGACCATGGGAGTCGAGCAGGGCGCGGAATTCGGCGATAAAATCGGCCAGTCGTTCCGGTGGGACCGCCGTATCCTCAACAAAAGGCTGTGGACGGGCCTCACCCTGGACATTTCCCAGCAAGCCCACAGCCCGTTTGCGCATGGCGTAAACCTGCGACACAGCCTTGCGTCCTTCAGCCAGCGTATGACCACGACGCGACACAGTCTGATCACCCTTCAGATGGTCGAGAAAAACCTCCACCTTCTCACGCAAGGCCCCTTCATCATGCCCGGCGAATTCAACCAGATTGACCCCTCTGGCAGGACCGGTTGCATCTTCGGGAAAGTAGCTTTCAACCGAATTCCAGACGAAGTCCTGCATGGCCAGACCCAGCACCCTGGAATCGATCGTCTCGATTGATAAAGGCTTGAAACCGATCAGCGCCCGGGCATCGCGCAGCGCATCCATAAAACTGTCATAGCGGATATTGACCAATATGCTGTGCGGCGGAATGACAAGAAGATTGAGCCTTGCCTCTGCCAGAAAACCCAGTGTTCCTTCCGAACCGCAGATCAGGGAAGTAAGATCGAACCGGCCTGTATCGTCACGCAGATGATACAGATCATAACCGGTAAGACACCGATTGAGTTTGGGAAAAACCTGCCCGATTGTCTCTTTTTCCCGCTCGTAAATACCAGCAACGCAGTCATGAATCTGCGCAACACGGCTGCCCCCCTGTCGCCGGGCTGCGAGTTCGGCGTCATCAAGTTTTTCGCTTTGTAGTATTTCGCCGCCGAGCAGAACTGTGGAAAGCGCCAGAACATGATCGCGCGTCTTGCCGTAGGTGCAACTACCCTGCCCGCTTGCGTCAGTACTGATCATTCCGCCGATCGTGGCGCGATTGGAGGTCGATAATTCAGGGGCAAAGAAAAGACCATGTGGTGCAATGGCAGCGTTGAGCTGATCTTTCACGACGCCCGGTTCAACGCGCACCCACTTTTCTTCAGTATTGATCTCCAGGATACGGTTCATATGCCGGGAGAGATCAACCACAACTCCATCGGTCAGAGACTGACCATTGGTCCCCGTTCCGCCACCGCGTGGCGCCAGCACCACAGATCTCCATTCCACCTGCCCCGCCAGGCGTGCCAGACAGACCAGATCGTCCTGGTGTTTCGGAAACACAACGGCTTCGGGATGACGCTGATAAATTGAGTTGTCAGTAGCATGGACAAGACGTGTATCATGACCGATCTCGATCTCACCTGCAAAGCCAGCACACCGAAGCGCCTCAAAGAAGGCAGCATGGTGATCCGATATGCCGGGCACCTTGTCGAGAGCAGCGATCATCGTCATGGCCGGTCATCCATCGTCAAACACACGCCAGAACTGTCCGGCAATGCTGCATCAAACGCGAGACTGGATTACTCCGAACCACCGGCAAACGATAGTGAGCAGAGGATGTTTTGAGTCTTTACGAGCGCATGAGAGCAACCATGGCGCGTCTCTCCTGAGTAATACCCAAGCGCAGGTGACCATGCGCACAAAGCAGCTCGCCTTCACGCTCCAGATAGATAACCTGGCTCACTACAGGAGCCGGTGCCATTACCGACTGTCTCAATCTACGGTGCACCTTGCGTGCGAGGCTTTTGCAATAATCCAGTGTGTCGCTGGTAACTGCCATGGGAACAGCTTCAGGTCGGACTGATGTCACTACAGGTGACGCGCTGTTTCCAGCCTTGGCAACACCAGGCAGGCCAAGAATGCATGTCAGGCAGAATAGTGCACAAGCCATTTGGGTCATGCAATCCCTACTATTAAGGTCCATATTGCCTCATCGTGGGCGACGCATGAAACTTGTTTAAGTCGTCAACTATCAGGAGGAATCGCCTCAGGTGAGGGTATTTTCCTCAACAGGAAGACTGAGCACCACACGCAGTCCACGCTGAAGCGGCTCAAGCACCAGACTGCCTCCATGAAGCTGGGCCACAGCCTGGACAAGCGACAGACCAAGCCCGGCTCCGGGCGTATTACGCGCCTGATCGGCACGAAAGAACCGTTCGGATGCGCGGGCAAGATCTTCCTCCGACATGCCCGGCCCCTCATCCGTCACGCTGATACGCACCAGAGTACCGGATACGCTGGCACGCAAGGTCACCGTTGTTTCAGGGGGCGAAAACTTGATGGCGTTATCAATCATGTTCGCCACAGCCTGCTGGATCAGTCTTGCATCCCCGAAAAACATAAGCCGTTGCGGCAGGTCGAGAGAAACCTGCAATCCGGCTTCTTCTGCCGTTGCGTCGTAAAGCTCAGCAATGTCATGCAGAGGCGTAATGAGGTCAGTTGTCTCGAATGCAGCCCGTCTTGCCCCTGCCTCGATCTGGGCAATACGCATAAGCGCGTCAAAAACTGCGGTGACATGATCGAGATCCGCCACCGCACGATAGATTGCCTCATGCATCTCTTCTGTGGTTCTGGCGTGCAGTGCAGCATCTTCCAGACGATTGCGGGCACGCGTGATCGGCGTACGCAGATCATGGGCAATCGAGTTGGAAACCTGCTTCACCCCTTCCATCAACTTGGAAATGCGATCCAGCATCCTGTTGATCGAATGCGCCACCAGATCGACCTCGTTCCCGACGAGTGGCATGCGCTGTCGCATATCACCATTGGCCAGAGCCGTCGTAGTCCGGGCGATTGAAGTGAGAATACGGCTGAAAATACCCCGTACGACCCATGCTCCCCCGATCGCCAGCGCCGTTACCATGAGCCAGGACCAGATAAAGGTTTCTGTCAGGACGCGACGCAGGATATCGCGCCCTCTGATATCACGCCCTACCAGCAATTGCAGCCCGTCAGGCAGCACGTAAGCGTGCATGGCAGCTGAAGTCGTGTTTCCGGCCCGGCTGATCTTCAGCGTATAGAAGCGATCGGCTCGTTGGACGGCCTCTGGCCATGAGGGCATGTTACCGGCAAGACGCTGCCCCCCCGGCGTGATCAGAAGATAAAGATCCTGATCCTCGACATCCTGATCAAGGCGATCCTGAATGGCCCGTTGCAGGCTGGGCAAACCACCCTGCATCCAGCGTTCGGCAAGACCATGGGCGTCGGCATCGACCGCCTGACCGACTTCCCGCTCAAGAGCACCGATTGTATGCCACCACAGGAAAGTTAGAAAGAGCGTGGCCGACAGGGCAAAGACCAGCCCGTAACCAAGCGAGAATCCAAGACCTGCCGAGCGGAAGCGCCAGGCGCGCTTCCACCACATTCGAAGCATGGGAAAGCGCGACAGGCTGAACCTCATGAAACCCGGAGATCCTGTTTAGTTGGCGCGCAGGATATAACCTGCATTACGGATCGTGTGGATCAGTGCGGTCTCGAAAGGCTTGTCAACTTTCTGACGCAGACGCGAGACATGCACGTCAATCACGTTTGTCTGCGGGTCAAAGTGATAATCCCAGACCCGCTCCAGCAGCATGGTACGGGTTACGACCTGACCGGCATGACGCATCAGAAATTCCAGCAGGCGAAACTCTCGTGGCTGAAGGTCAATCCTCTCTTCGCCCCGCTTTACTGTGCGGGAGAGCAGATCCATTTCCAGATCAGCAACGACCAGCTTGGTCTGCGGCGCCTGCTCGGCACTCCCACGACGGGCCAGAGCCTCCACACGAGCCAGAAGCTCGGAGAAAGCGAAGGGCTTGGTCATATAGTCGTCGCCACCAGCCTTGAGACCAGCAACACGCTCGTCAACATCGGCCAGAGCAGAAAGAAGCAGAACGGGGGTAGCATTGTTCTGTGCGCGCAGCGTTTCGAGAATACGCAAACCGTCAATGCCACCGGGCAACATACGGTCGAGAATCACGATATCGAAATTCTCGCTAACGGCAAGAAACAGACCATCCTTTCCATTATCAGCTTCCTCGACAAGGTGTCCCGTCTCCTTCAGTCCCTTCACGATGAAGCTTCTGACGGTTGGATCGTCCTCGACAAGCAGAATACGCATGGTCAATCCTTGGCTTCGAGGGGTGCCGGCAGGTACACATGTCGCCACCCTCACTTTACGGTGACGTCATTATCTTTCAGTTATGCGCGAGAAGAAAGAGCCAAGAGCAGGTTCTCTGCTCATTCATCCGCATCTGCCGGACGTTTTCCGATAGGCAGGGTGACCATAATTGTCTTGCCCTTGCGAACAACCCTGAATGTGACAGCATTGCCAGGCTTGCCTGCTGCCACAATCCTCAGCAGGGCGCGTCCGTTCTCGACTGTCGCGTCATTGATGGCCATGATCTTGTCGCCCTTCATCAGCCCGCCTTTCTGCGCCGGACCGTTGCGATCGACATCGACCAAGACAACCGAGCCGTCGCCATCATCGAGCGTCACACCAAGCCACCCATGATCGACATGACCCGTACGGCGGATTTCATCAACAATCGGCGCAACGATTTCGGACGGAATACCAAAACCGATTCCCACCGACCCTCCTGCCGGTGAAACCATCGCTGCATTCACCGCAACGACCTGACCACGCATATTGAAAGCGGGTCCCCCGGAATTACCCGGATTGATCGGCGCATCGAGCTGAAGGAAATCATCGAGTGATCCCGCCCCAAGGTCACGTCCACGCGCGGAGACGATACCGGCACTGACAGATGACCCAAATCCAAAGGGGTTACCTGCCACAAGAATCCAGTCCCCCACACTCACCTTGTGGCTGTCACCCCAGGTTACGTAAGGCAACGGCTTGGGTGATTCGACCTTGATGACGGCAATATCGGTCAGGGCATCCACCCCTATCAGCTTCGCTGGCAGCTCCTGCCCGTTCGAAAGCGAGACAGTCACATTATCCGCATCACCCACCACATGATCATTCGTTACAATGATGCCTGAAGGGTCGACGATAAATCCCGACCCGGCCCCCAAGATCTCCTCCTGATGGCGCTGCATTTTCTCGCGATAACGCTTTTCGAGAGGTGTACCCTTGATCTGGGCAGGTACTTTCCCTCCTCCTTCCGAGCTGATCTGAGTGATAGCAATATTCACGACAGCCGGAATCACACGCTGTACCAGCGGAGCAAAAGAAAGCGGCCCTGACTGCACCAGAACCGGAGGCAAGGCTGGCGTACCATCGGGCACGGCAGCCTGAGCAGGAATCTGTACCACACTGGCAGGCGGCACCGCAGGGATTACTGGATGACTGGGCGATGGCGGCGGTCGCGGCAGGAATTTCTCAAGAAAGGACGGCAAGGCATAAGCCTGTGAAACGCCAAACCCGGCAAGAAGTACGAGGGCAAGGACTGCGCGCATCAAGAAACCACAAGCAGGGAGATAAGGGGGTTCATGACGGCACGATAGCGCAGAACTGAAATGATTCCAGCTCTCTCTTCATCTCTTCTTTCCCTTTTCGTTCTTGTGAAAGCGAATCCGGCAACCATTTTCGGCTGATCAGGCGAGGATTGTCATTCCGCCCCGGCTTTGGCAGGACTAGGAGGGCAGCTGATATCCGAAGGATCTATCGTGACTGAAACAATATCGGGTAGCAAACGATCTCCCGGGGAAGCCAGATGATTAACGACTTCACTTTTGGCAGGGTCTTGATCATCGGGGATCTGCTTCTCGACTGTTATGTTCACGGTTCTGTCGACCGGATCTCACCCGAAGCGCCCGTACCTGTCCTCCTGCGTGCCAAGCACAGTTCCGTACCGGGTGGCGCAGCCAATGTAGCCATGAATGCTGCTGCACTCGGTTGCGCTGTCAGCCTCGTCGGTCTTGTGGGGCAGGATCTTTCTGCCCGGGAACTCCGACACGCCATAACGCGACACAGCACGATTTCGCTTGATTATCTGGTCGACGATGAAAACTGGGTAACCATTACCAAAACGCGTGTGCTCAGTGGCCGTCAACAGATCGTACGAATCGATGATGAACCCTCTACTGTTGTAGCGCCTGTCATCCAAGAAAAACTGATTGCTTCCGCCTTGCGCGCACTTGAAAACACCGATGTCGTGGTCTGCTCGGACTATGCCAAGGGGGTTCTGAGCGACGAGGTACTTCAGGCGGTTATCCGGGCTGCCAATTTGCGGGGTATTCCCGTGGTGGTTGACCCAAAACGCAAGGATCTCTCTGTCTATAAAGGCGCGCAGCTCATTACCCCGAACCGCAAGGAGCTATCTGCCGCGACCGGACTACCTGTTGGAAGTGATACGGAAATCCATTTCGCAGCTCTCGCCGCTCAGGAGCAATTCGGCGGCGACGTACTGGTAACACGTTCCGAAGAAGGTATGACACTGCTTGAGCGTAATGGCCGCATGACTCATGCCCACGTGCCAAGATCCGAGGTTTTCGATGTTTCCGGGGCAGGCGATACAGTTGTAGCAACCATAGCTGCCATGATCTCTGCCAAGGCAGATCTGCAGACGGCCATGGTAATCGCAACGAATGCCGCCGCAATCGTCGTCGGCAAGCTCGGCACAGCTACCGTATCACGTGGAGAACTGAATGCGGCGCTGAAACTGAAAATAGACAAGGATGGCGTCATCGCCTCCCTGGCTGAGGCTCAGAACATTATCGAAGCCTGGCGTCACCATGGCGCCAAAATCGTTTTTACCAATGGCTGCTTCGATCTGCTGCATCCTGGTCATATCGCCCTGATTCGAGCCGCAGCACAGGAGGGGGACAAACTGATTGTCGCTCTTAACAGTGATCAATCGGTCCGCAGGCTCAAAGGCGCAGAAAGGCCGTTACAGGACGAGCGCGCCCGCGCCACGGTCATGGGTGCATTGCGCGATGTCGATCTTGTGGTGATCTTTGATGAAGATACGCCTTATGAGACAATCAACGCGCTGAGACCCGATATTCTGGTCAAAGGTGCCGATTACACTGAAGATCAGGTCATAGGAGGCGACATCGTCAAAGCCTATGGTGGTCGCGTCGTGCTGGCCGATCTGGTATCTGGTCGCTCGACCACATCGATCGTCAGAAAGATGAAGGCCGAGAAAGGCCCGGACGAGACGCTCGCCGGACAAGTTTGAAATCTGGGTGATATGACGCGCAGTATCGAAGACACGACTTCCGAAACGCAAATTCGTTGGCGTGACTGGCTTTTCGGTCAGGCCCTCCCTCTGTGGAGCGAAGCGGGCTTCGACCGCAAGCGTGGACTCTATCATGAAAGACTGGACTGGGCGGCACGCCCGATCCCTCTCGAGGCTCTGCGCCTGATGGTACAGGCCAGACAGATTTCCACCTTCTGTCGTGCTGCACTTGATGGCGTCCATGATGCAGGGACTCAGGCTCTGGATTGTCTGGACGGGGTAGAGCGTCGCTATCACGGCGTCGATGGACAGCCCGGCTGGATTTTCTCAATAGCCGCGACAGATCGTGCAGCACAGACAAAGCGCGACCTCTACGCGCATGCCTTCATTCTCTTCGCTTATGGCTGGGCCATACGCTACGCCAACCGTCCCGAAGACAGGGCCATGGCACGCCAGATTGCGGAAGAAATCGACCAGATCTTTTCGGCCTCCAATGGGGGCTATCTTGACGCTATCCCTGACAACGGGACCATGCGGAGTCAGAACCCGCATATGCATCTTCTCGAAGCCTATCTTGTTGTTTTCGAAGCAACAGGAGACAGTTTCTTTTTCGACCGCGCGAGCGCGCTCATCGATCTCGCCAAAACCAGGCTGATCGACCCGCGCAGTGGCTTACTGCTTGAATTCTTCGCCCCAGACTGGCGCCCTCTCAGAGACTTCGGAGACAATCAGGTTCAGCCGGGTCACCTCTTTGAGTGGTCGTGGCTTCTGCAGGAATATGCACGTCTGGGCCATTGCAAGAATGAGGACGCATTGTGGATAGCAGACGCTTCCACCCGGTTGTTCACTGCGGGGTTCAGCCATGGCTGCGACCATGCACGCCACGTGGTGCTTGAAAGCATGACCGATCACTGCATCCCGCTCGAACGTTCAGCCAGGATCTGGGCGCAGACCGAACTTCTGCGACTTCTTCACACGAATGGGCTCTTGGGCAATCATTCAGATGCGTCAGCGTCATTCGCAAATGATTTTCTGGAACAGTTTGCTCCCCCCTCCCTGAAAGGGGGCTGGATCGATCACATCGATGCAGAAGGTGACAGGCTGGTCGAGTATATGCCTGCAAGCTCGCTTTATCATATTTACGGCGCGGGACGTCAGATCATCCTGACCTGAGACTACAGCGCGCGCCAGGCAGACTGTCACCCTGACAGCAAAGTGTATTGCAACAAAACCACATGGGCTCACCTGATGAACAATCCTCATCGGAGCCCATCACCATGAAAACACCCCAAAAGACCATTATGTTCTGCACCTGCCTGGCCCTGCTGCCTGGCAATGCAGCAAAGGCGGCACCTGCCGTGCAGGGCTTCGACGTCATGTATGAAGGGTTGCCACCTGTTACCGATCCCGTGATCAATCCCGTAGACAAGCCTGGCATCTTCAAGTCAATCGAAGCTGGCGACCGCCCGGGCCTGCTCACTATCCGTGCAGAAATACTGGCTAGATCACCATACTCAGCTATTGATCAATACCTTGTCGATCTGGCAGACGCCGGTCTTGCGCGCATAAACGGGGATTTTCGTGCTTCAGATGCCGCACTTGACCGAGGATTACGCGATGTCGGTCGACATGCGGATACATCTCATGAAATCAATGCGATCCTGCTGCTGGGCGAGTCGATCAGACGCGGGAATTTTCTCCTGCGCGGCGATGTTCCAGGGTGGATCAATCATGGTGCTTGGCTCGAACGGACCTATTTCGCTCCAACACGTACGTTTTTCAAACTTCCCAATCTGAAATTTCCCAATCTCACGCTGATCACGCCTCTCGTTCCAGCGTCAAAAGTCCCGGAACAATCCATCCTGCCATCGGATGATGAGCAATTACCGCTGCGCTCTTCGGGGAATCGCGTGGACGGGCAACGTGCGATCGATGTGGAGGTACAGGCAAACCTGTTTGGCACCTCAGAATGGGTCGTCCTTGATACAGGCAGCGCGAACGGGATGATTCCGGCTTCTTACGTCGCACGTTTTCATTTACCCGTTATCGCCAGGTCATCACGCATATCAGACGGATTCAGCCAGAATATACAAGCCAATTTCGTGATCGTTCCCGAAATCAAACTTGGAAAAACAATACTGAAAAACCAGCTTTTTTCAGTCTCCGCCTTCCCGCGGCCGGTACTCGGTCTGGCGCAACTCGAGCAACTCAGACATCTTACCATTGATAGCCAGACAATCCGGTTCGGCACGCATGCGCCTTTTGACTGTCGCGACCCTCTGCGTGCCAGCTCAGCGATCGCCGGCGTCGAGTTTCGACTTCTTTTCCCTTATCTTCTTAATGGCACAGAGAAGATGGCCGTTCTTGATACAGGGGATAATTCTCCCTCTGTTCTGTCAATACGAACGAAAGTCCTGCCAGCTTCTCTTAATGCTTCGGCACAGAAGAAAGCATTAGTAACCGTTGCCGGGCCTGTCGCGTATCGCACGGTGAGTACCACTGCCAATGTACAGTTTACGCATTTTGCAGCTCAGGCATCGATCAAATATATCCAGTCTCCCATGGAGGATATATTGATTCCATCGGGTATTCTCCGTCTGGCGCGGTTCAGCCTGGATATGCATGAACGCGTAGCGTGCCTTATGCCCGTCCAGGTTTCCAGTGCCTTGCACAACTAGGAACCTGAATTCAGCATGTCCCGAGTACAGACCGGTACAGGAACAGCTTCTACCTCTTTGCCCTATAGGTTTGTGAGTTACAGGCCCCGGTAAAGATAAAAGGGAATAAGCGCAAAAATCGCCCAGGCAATCAGGAAGACCAAGGGGGCCTGATGGGCGAACATTCCGCCGCGCCGGGCACGATGGGTCATAGCTCGTGCATCTTCATCGCTTTTCGCAAGCGTGAATTCAGAGAGATTGGGGCATTGCCGGTGAAGGCTTTGTTCCTTCTCGTCCCATTTACCAATAGCTGCATAGCCCGCTCTGATCCCCGGTAAGGCCATAAGCGTGAGCATGAAGCCGAGGAGAGAAAGCAGTGGAGGAATGAGAATAGCCATATGGTCGCCCCAGCGCGTTGTCGATCCTGTCATGGCTGTCGCATAGGCGATCACCAAAAAGGCCTGCGAACTCAGCAAAGCCTGAACACGGCTATTAACTGTTTCCGTCTCGAACCGGATCTCTGAACGATAATAGGCAAGCAGCTCATTATCTGTCGGCTTGCCGTGAGCAATAACTTCTTCGGCATCCGGTGGGGGGAACGCAGGTATCACCATGATATCTTCTCTTCACGCAGATCGTGAAGAAGGCAGCGCAAAAGCGGCGTACAGGTTCCCGGTCTTCCAGTGCATAAGTCGCGACCGGTCTGTTCAATATGTCAGGGCGATCCTGGTTTTCGGAGCTGAGGTTCTGGCGCTACGAAGCTATATTTTTCATATGGATTTTGGATACGAGAAAGCCCGCTTGTGAGAGCGGGCTTTGATTTGGTTGCGGGGGCAGGATTTGAACCTGCGGCCTTCAGGTTATGAGCCTGACGAGCTACCGGGCTGCT